>ENA-ORSF01000001-ORSF01000001.1-human-gut-metagenome-genome-assembly--contig:-NODE-1-length-288330-cov-8.25859_pt1 | contig 288330 bp, 231 predicted proteins | sample MGYA00242188_ERZ509155 | MGnify/ENA primary metagenome ERZ509155 (study PRJEB26280, sample SAMEA2338656) | human gut metagenome | biome: human gut; feature: human-associated habitat; material: faeces...
CCTGTCTCTCCGCATGGAAGCTCCGTAAAGTCAATGCTTTACGGATTTTTTTTGTCTGTTTAGTTCGCTTACTTCTTTTTAAGAACTCATTTATTGAAGATTTGATATTTGTTCTCTTTTCTCTAAATGTATCTAGTTTTTAGTTTGGCTATAAATCTTTTTTGGTTCATTTACAGGTTGAATACATTCTTGGGGAAAAGAACCTATGTTTTTCGGACGCAGAATGTAGGTTCTTCGTATGGAAAATGTATGTTCGGAGGCCGGAGAATGTAGAAAACATGCGTATTTGTTTTTTTATCAATAAGTTGCCGCATGATAAAAATAGCCAGGTAGAACATTCTTTCTGCTCTGCCTGGCTGTTGTAATTTAGAGATTTGGCGTGATAGGGCTCGTACGTACCCTGCGTGCTATCTGTTGTAATTCGAATGTTTTGGCCGGATATTTTTCGGCTACATTTTCTTGTTCGTAGTCGTTTTCTTCCAGTAAGTACAGCTGAGGCGTGCTCAGGTTTCCTGTTTCGATATTGGTTCCCCATGGAATTCTGTCGGGACCGTCGCAAGGATCAATGTATTTCCATTTTCCGGATCTGACAGACAGTACATGGGCATAAGAATATTCCATTACCCAAGGCCGGTCTTTTTCGTCTGTTCCCAGCATGGTATTCAGACAGTTCCAGCTATCTGGTGCCGATTCTTTGGGAAGAGTTGCCCCGATCAGTTTTCCCAGTGATGCCATCCAGTCTATCTGTGAAATGAGGGCGTTTGATTTTTTCCCTTTGGGTACTTGTGCCGGCCAGCATAAAATGGCAGGTACGGCGGTACCCCCTTCGAAAGCACTGTATTTGTTTCCACGCCAGGGACCGGAAGGACGGTGTTCGTTTAACCGTTTTTCGGCTTCATCTGCATACCCGTCGTCTGCTACCGGACCGTTGTCGCTGGATAATATGATTAGTGTATTTTCCGTTAGTCCCAGTCGGTCAAGGGCCTTTGTTATTTCACCTACGGTCCAGTCGAACTGAACAATGGCATCTCCCCGCAGTCCCATGGGGTTTTTGCCACGGAATCGCTCGTGCGGAAATCGAGGCACGTGCACATCGTTTGTGGCAAAATAGAGAAAGAATGGTTCATTTTTATGATTTTCTATGAACTGAATGGCATGTGAAGTAATAGAGTCGGCAATATTTTCATCTTTCCATAAGGCTTTTCCTCCGCCTTTCATGTATCCGATACGGCTGATACCATTTACGATAGCCATATCGTGTCCGTGGCTGGGTTTCAAGTTATAGAGTAGTTCCGGATTATCTTTCCCTGTAGGTTCTCCCGGGAAATTCTTTACATACGATACTTCTATCGGGGCCGAAGGGTCATAATTGGCAACCTGAGAATTTTCAATGAAAACACAGGGGACACGATCGGCTGTTGCAGCCATGATGTAGTGATAGTCAAATCCCAAGTCGGCCGGCGTTGAGGGAAGTGGGGCATTCCAGTCCTGTTTCCCACTTTTTTCTCCGAGTCCCAAGTGCCATTTTCCGATGGCTCCTGTAGCATATCCTTTACTTTTGAACATATCGGCTAAAGTAAACTGTCCGGGACTGATGATCATTCCTGCATTTCCTGCTGCGATGTCAGTTCCTGGTTTTCTCCATGCGTATTCTCCGGTGAGCAGAGAATATCTGGACGGTGTACTGGTAGCTGCAACGGCATGTGCATTGGTAAACTGAATGCCATTCTGTGCCAGACGATTTACATTGGGGGTATGTACGTTTTTGGCTCCGTAACATTCCAGATCACCGTAACCCAGATCGTCGGCATAAATGATGATAACATTGGGTTTGGCGGGATTCGAGGATGGAACGTTTTCGGTCGGACAGGTAGCATGGGCCTGCAGGAAGGCTATTGGAGCAGCGATAGCCAGAGGAATGCGATGTGTTTTCATAATAGACAAGATTGCTTGGGTGTGGTTAGTTTTTGCAAAGCTATAAAATAGTTGAGAATATATGTGAAGTTATGAATATAAAAAAAGAGGACACCTTGTTGGAAAAGGTATCCTCTTTGTAAGTTATGAAAGAATTTGCTTATTCTTCGTTAGACCAGTCCATGGCAGCCATACGCTTGTAAGAAGCGTAACGTTTCTTAGCCATTTCTTCGCAGGCAGCAAACAGGTCGGCAGCTTCTGTCGGGTACTGTTTCATTACGGATGCGAAGCGCACTTCACCCTTCAGGTAATCCTGGAAGCCTTCCCAGTTCGGTTCTTTAGAATCGAGTGAGAACGGATTCTTGCCTTCTTCTTCCAAAGCCGGGTTGAAGCGCCACAAGTGCCAGTAACCACATTCTACAGCCTTAGCCTCTTCAGCCTGAGATTTACCCATACCGGCTTTCAGACCGTGGTTGATACATGGAGCGTATGCGATAACCAATGAAGGTCCGTGGTATGCTTCAGCTTCGCGGATAGCTTTCAGTGTCTGAGCCTGATCGGCACCCATAGCGATCTGAGCAACGTAAACATATCCGTAAGTAGTAGCAATCATACCCAGGTCTTTCTTGCGTACGCGTTTACCGGAAGCAGCGAACTTAGCGATAGCACCCAGCGGAGTAGCCTTAGAAGACTGACCACCTGTGTTAGAGTAAACTTCTGTATCCAGAACCAGGATGTTTACATCTTCACCGGAAGCGATGACGTGATCCAGACCTCCGTAACCGATATCGTAAGAAGCACCATCACCACCGATGATCCACTGTGAACGTTTGATCAGGTAATCCTTGAATTCATCGATAGTAGCGCAGTAAGAACATTTATCTTTAGCGGCTTCTACCAATGGGATGATCTTTTCGGCAGCAGCTTTGCTCTTGTCTGCATCGTTGCGTCCGTCAATCCATTCCTGGAATGCTTCCTTGTATTCAGCCGGAGTACCTTCAGCTGCGATGGCAGCTTTCATGGCATCTTCCAGACGATTACGCAGTTTCTTGTTGGCCAATTCCATACCCAGACCGAATTCGCAGAAGTCTTCGAACAATGAGTTAGCCCATGCAGGACCCTGACCTTTTTCGTTGGTAGTATACGGAGTTGAAGGAACTGAACCAGAGTAGATAGAAGAACATCCGGTAGCGTTGGCAACCATTTCACGATCACCGAACAACTGAGAGATCAGTTTTACGTATGGAGTTTCACCACAACCTGAGCAAGCTCCAGAGAACTCGAACAATGGCTGAGCGAACTGAGAGTTCTTCACGTTAGCCTTGATGTCAACCAGGTGCTGTTTAGACTTCACGTTGTCTACACAGTAAGTCCAGTTGGCAGCTTCTGGCAACTGGCTTTCCAGGTGTTTCATGGTCAAAGCCTTGCCGCCCTTCTTCGGATTGCCCGGACATACATCGGCACAGTTACCGCAACCAAGACAGTCGAGTACGTCTACCTGCATACGGAATGTCATACCGTCGAACTGTTTGCCGACAGCTTTCAGCATCGGGAAGTTTGCACCCTTCTGTTCTTCTGCGTCGAGAACGAACGGACGGATAGCAGCGTGAGGACAAACGTAAGCACACTTGTTACACTGGATACAGTTTTCAGGGTTCCATTCAGGAACGAATGCAGCTACACCACGTTTTTCGTATTTAGCTGTTCCCTGATACCAGGTACCGTCTTCGATACCCTTGAATGCTGATACCGGCAGCAAGTCGCCGTCCTGAGCGTTGATCGGACGAACCACTTCGTTGATGAATGCCGGATCGTTGTTGGTAGCGGCACCTTCAACTTCCAGGTTAGCCCAAGCCGGATCAACTGTCAGCTGTTTGTATTCACCACCACGGTCAACAGCAGCGTAGTTCTTGTTGACAACGTCTTCACCCTTCTTGCCGTAAGACTTCACGATGAACTTCTTCATCTGTTCAACAGCCAAGTCTACAGGAATAACGCCTGTGATACGGAAGAATGCAGACTGCAGGATGGTATTGGTACGGTTACCCAAACCGATTTCCTGTGCAATCTGTGTAGCGTTGATATAATAAACAGTGATATTGTTTTCTGCGAAATATTTCTTTACCTTGTTCGGCAGGTTTTTAGCCAGTTCTTCACCTTCCCAGATAGTGTTCAACAGGAAAGTACCGTTCTTGCGCAGACCACGGGTTACGTCGTACATGTGCAGGTAAGCCTGAACGTGGCAAGCAACGAAGTTCGGAGTAGTTACCAGGTAAGTTGAGTGAATCGGATGATTACCGAAACGCAGGTGAGAGCAAGTGAAACCACCAGATTTCTTAGAGTCGTAAGAGAAGTAAGCCTGGCAGTATTTATCAGTGTTGTCACCGATGATTTTTACAGAGTTCTTGTTAGCACCTACAGTACCGTCAGCTCCCAAACCATAGAATTTGGCTTCGAATACACCTTCTGCACCAAGAGCGATTTCTTCTTTCTGAGGCAGAGAAGTGAAAGTTACGTCATCCACAATACCGATGGTAAAGTGATCTTTCGGCATCGGGAGTTCCAGGTTTTCGTATACTGACAGGATCTGAGCCGGAGTAGTATCCTTTGATCCCAGACCGTAACGTCCGCCTACGATCAACGGAGCATTTTCCTGTCCGTAGAATACGTCTTTTACGTCCAGATACAGTGGTTCGCCGTTTGCTCCCGGTTCTTTGGTACGATCCAGAACTGCGATACGTTTTACTGTCTTAGGAACTTTAGCCAGGAAGTGTTTAGCTGAGAACGGACGATACAAGTGAACAGCAACCAAACCTACTTTCTTGCCCTGAGCGGTCAGGTAGTCGATAGCTTCACGGGTAGCTTCTGTTACAGAACCCATGGCGATGATGATGTTTTCAGCATCTTCGGCACCGTAGTAGTCAAACAGACCGTAGTTACGTCCTGTAATCTTGTTGATTTCATTCATATATTCTTCTACGATGGCAGGAACTGCATCATAGAACGGATTACCTGATTCTCTGTGCTGGAAGAAGTGATCCGGGTTTTCGGCCATACCGCGTGCAACCGGTTTGTTAGGACTGAGTGCACGTTCACGGAATTCAGCCAAGGCTTTCTGATCGATCAGCGGAGCCAGGTCTTCGTTGTCCAGTTTTTCAATCTTCTGGATTTCGTGAGAAGTACGGAAACCGTCGAAGAAGTTAACGAAAGGAACACGAGACTTAATAGTTGCCAGGTGAGCAACACCTGCCAAATCCATAACTTCCTGTACAGATCCTTCGCATAACATGGCGAAACCGGTCTGACGGGTAGACATGACATCCTGATGGTCGCCGAAGATACACAATGCGTGAGATGCCAGTGTACGGGCTGATACGTGGAATACGCATGGCAAGAATTCACCGGCAATCTTGTACATGTTAGGAATCATCAGCAGAAGACCCTGAGAAGCAGTATAAGTTGTTGTCAATGCGCCGGCCTGAAGAGATCCGTGAACTGCACCGGCAGCACCACCTTCAGACTGCATTTCCTGAACCAAAACAGTTTCGCCGAAGATGTTTTTACGACCTGCGGCAGCCCATTCGTCTACATGTTCAGCCATAGTAGATGACGGGGTGATAGGGTAGATAGCTGCAACCTCTGTAAACATGTACGAGATGTGTGCGGCAGCTTCATTACCATCACAAGTGATGAATTTTTTTTGTTTAGTCATACAATTACTCAATTATGTTAGGTAATATAATTATAGAATTTGTCGTTTTCTTTATTTAATACAGGAAACCGAACAGCCATAGTGGTATCTGGTTTCCATGTCCCATTTCCATTTTATGCATGGCATAATACACGTTGGGATTGCTTTTCAGCTTGCTGTTTTCACCGCATATCCGGAAGTGCAGTTTCTCGTCAACCAGAAAGGACGTGCCTTTGTCTCCTTTGTTCACCTTGTGGTCTTTCCATAAGGTATTGACGAAAAATGTTTCCAGAACATCTTGTTCTTCTACTTTAACGGGATAGATGCTGTACATCAAGTTTGTATTATGCATCATTATTTTAGCCGGCTTTTTCGGAAACTTTTCTCCTTTGGGGTATACCATATTGATAAGTCGTGCGTCAGCCAGGTATTTAATGTAATTCATCACCGTTGCGCGGGATGTTTGTATCTCGGCTGCCAATTGACTTACGTTAGGAGCTCCGGGTCCGTCAACTGCCAACAAATATAGTAATTTTTTTATCTTTGAAAGATATTTCAATTCAATTTGTTTGATTAAAAGAATATCTACTTCAATCATCATATTCATGGTTTTCAGCAGATTTTCTGAAAAGTTCCTTTTTTCGAGAAAAAATGGATAAAAACCGTGATGAATGTAATCTTGCAGGTAGTTAAGTGGGTTTATATGTGGAAGAATGGTTTTGGCTATGTGTTCATGATTTTGGAGTATGTCTTCCAGTGAATAGGAGGTAAAGTGGTTTCCGGTTTGTAAATTTAAAAATTCACGGAAAGAAAAACCACGCAGGTTGTATGATTTTACGATACCGTTCAGCTCCGGGTTTTCTTCTTTCAGTCTCATGACTGAAGATCCTGAAAAGATGATTTTTAGATTGGGGTATTTTTCGTAGCATGTACGAAGCGCTTTGCTCCAGTCTGAAAGTTTAAAAACCTGATCGATAAGAAGTACCTTTCCACCCCGTTTTACGAATTCTCCTGCGAATTCTACGAGGCTTACTTCTGAAAAGTAGAAATTATTCATGTTGATGAACAGGCAGGAACGGTCTAGTCCAAACTTTTCTTTGGCATATTGCAGCAGGAAAGTGGTCTTGCCTACTCCGCGTGTTCCCTTGATTCCAATCAGTCTGGCATTCCAGTCTATTTCGTCCATCAGGTCACGGCGTACCGGGGCGTTGGTATGTTCTACCAGATAGCTGTGTGTTCTGTAAAAGGCTTCCATGAATTTCTGTTTCTACCTTGCAAAGATACGAATAGTTCATAATATTGCAAACTGGAGTTGTCAAAATTTAATTTTTTCATGTATTTTTGTCTGAGTGAATCAAAAGTGAAATATGGACAAATTGTTTTACTTGTTTAATCCGGAGCATGATATGGCTTTGGCTAATTTTACTCCTTACTACCGCCCTCCACAGGAAATAATCTGCATGCGGGAAGATTTGTCCTGTTTGCCTTTGTGGTATGCTGAAAGGGGAGGAGTGACAGGAGGAATAAAGGAAGAAACTGCCGATTCTTTTCTTTCTGCATGTATGTCGTCCGGGATATTTCCTTACGGGCAGGTTGCTTTTGAATGGAATGGGGAGGTTATCTCTCCATGGGGTTGGGATCCGGCTTTGGTACATCAGTTAGGACTTGAAGGAATTTCCATGGACAAATGTCCGGATGCAGAAGCGTTAAACCGGATTCGTTTTTTATCGGGACGTCAACAATGTATCGGTGTTTTGAATCAATTGGGCAGGCTGAAAGGCATCTGTGGTAAGGCAGTGGAATGTTTGTCTGTACCTGAAGTAAAAGCTTGGGTTCACGACACGGGCGAGACAATGCTGAAATCGCCCTGGTCTGGAAGCGGGAGAGGATTGCTTCGTGTTTCTTCGTCTACCTGGAATGTCAATGCAGAAGGATGGATAGCGCGGGTGATTCGTACGCAGGGGGGGATTATGGCCGAACCCTTATATGATAAGGTATGTGATTTTGCCATGGAATTTTTTGCGGATGGCCATGGTAGAATACGGTTTGCAGGGTATTCATTGTTTGATACCGATGCGCACGGCAATTATAAGCAGAACTTTCTGTTGCCGGATGAAGTCATCGAAAGAAGGTTAATGACATACGTTCCTTTGCAGACATTAAACGCTGTAAAGGAGCGGCTGGTTGCTGTTTTAGCAGCTTTGCTGAAATATGACTATGCCGGATACCTGGGCGTTGACATGATGATTTGCCGTGAACGGGAAATGTTTTTGATTTATCCTTGTGTGGAAATAAATCTTCGCATGAATATGGGAGTGGTATCCCGTTTGTTTTTTGACCGCTATGTATCCGGATCGTCGCATGGACAATACATCGTAGAACATTATGCTGCGAAAGGGGAGGCCATAAATCTTCATCGTAAGCGTTCGGAGTCTTACCCGTTACAGGTTTCTCAGGACGGAAACATTCTTCGCGGGTATTTGTCTTTGACACCGGTACAGCAGAATACACGTTATCAGGTATATGTCTTGGTAGAGGAAGCAAACCAGACGGAATGCAAAGAAGCAGGCCTGTAAATTCCTTGAAGGAAAGTACAGGCCTGTAGATTACTGTTTTAGTTCTTTAATAAATGCAGGTTATGAGATGTCGGCAGAAGAATGCGTTTGCCGAAGTTGGCCTTGTGAGGCTGATTTTCCAATGGGTGTAATGATACCATGCTACGTGAGTTGACTGTAGCAGGGTATTGTTTTCCTTCATTTTCCAATGCTATACGGAGTAAGGTTTCGTTCTCATCTCCCAATTGTACGGGCAACATGGGGGTGTCCATCGCTTCAATGTCCGGTGTCAGTCCGTTGGGCATGCAAGGCGTTTGGTTCTGACTGTTTTTATATACACTTATCATGACGTATATTCCCCAGTTTTTGATAGCTGCCGGTGTTTGTTTATCCATTACTTCATAAAAATCTGTTGCTGAGAGAAAGAGGCCGGTGCAATATTTACCGTGTGACTGGTTTCCAATCAGTGTAATGTTCATATAAGGCATCAGACCTCCCAACAGAGCTTCCGAAGCTGAGGCTGTATTAGAACTAATCAACGCATAGATATGTTCCAATCCGATGTTTGCTCCTTCTGTAGTGGCATTTACTCCGAGTTCATCATACTGGAATTTAGTAGTAAAACGGGTTACGCTGCTCCATCCTGATTTTGTAAGAATCTCATTGTAGTCTTCTTTTTCAAAAACTTCTTGGGCATCAACTACGCTTTGTGGAGCGAACATGGAGGCCAATACATTTTCGGTAATGACATAACCACCTCCGTTGTAGCGTAAATCGAGTACCAGTGTTTTGATACCTTCCGATTTAAATTCCTTACAGATTTCAATCAGTTCGGGTATTGAATTTAAATCGAAACTGCTGTATGCCAGGTAACCTATTTTGTTTCCGTTTTCTAAATCAATGGTCTTATGGCAGAGTATAGGATTTTCGTACATCTCTACAGCCTGCATGGTTACTGTTTGGTCAGTAGGAGTTATGATATTGGTTGTCTCGTCATAGGTGGCCAGTGATAATGTAATTTGTGAAGAGGTAAATAATTCGGTATAATTGTCTGCTGTCAGTGTTTTTCCATCTATCTTATAGATGATATCTCCGCGTTTTAATCCTGCTTTTTCGGCTGGGCTGTCTTTGTATACGTAAGCTACGGCAGAAATGCATTGACCGGTGTTTTTATCCAGCAGATAAGTGATCGGTTGATAACCGTAGGTCGTATAGACTCCTTCCATGCTGTTGTTGAAACTTTCGGAATCGTCTGTCAGCATGCTCCATCTGTCTACTTCCGTGTCTCCTTCGTGGTAACGAATTTCATTGACTGTCGTGATGGGGTCGGTATTGGTTTCCGGATTCAGTTTGTTGAGATCGTTTGCAATTTCTTTGTTCCAGTAATAGAATGTTTCCAGCGATAATCCGGCAAATATATTGGCGTGATACTGTTCATCGGAAGTGATTCGTTCTACACTGGATTGATCTGAGTCTGAATTGATTTTTTCTTCTGTACAACAGTAAAGCAGACTGAAACAGCAAATTGCGGCAAATAGTTTAAGGTTAAATTTTTTGTTCATACGATATGTTTTTGTGGTTATGGTAATTGCTTACTAGTTCAGTGCTGGATAGAGATTAATAAAATAGGCCGTCTCGATGTATTAGTATTCAAGACGGCCTATTCTATGATATAATGAATCTGTTTATCGTTTATTTATTCGGATAACCAGTCATTTCATCCGTAATTATTAGAAGAACAGGTAACGTTCGTCTATAACATTGGCTTTCTGATATAAATCGTTGATAAACTGGCTGCTCATACGTGCTGCCATGTTGGACAGAGTTTCTTCTTCCTTCTTGGCATCGTATTTTTCAGCTGTTTTATCTTTCTGAAGCACTTGGATCATGTATACTCCGGCGTTTCCTTTGATCGGAGCGCTGACCTGGTTTACGGCTGTTTTGGCTGCGTATGCACCAATCACAGGTTCATTGTATCTGACTGCTGAGATATAGGCTGGTGCAGAGAAGGTGACATGTTTGATTGTGTCGCTGACAGCACCGTTCAGGCCTTTTACCTGTTCCAGTGATTTGAAACCTTTCATCTGTGCCATGATCTTTTCTGCCTTTTTGTCCTGACGGATTTCGGCGCGGAGCATATCGGCTACAGAATTGATGTCACGGTATCCGGCTTCATGGATTTTATCAAGAACCACTACCATTAAGTGATCGTTTTCGCCACATTCATAAAGAGGAGATACTTCACCGGGTTTGGCAGCGAAGATCCATTTTAATGCTTCACGAGTAGATTTTACTCCGCCTACATAGTGTTCAGCGCTGGAAAAATCATTGCGGGGAATTAATGAATATCCGTTTTCTTCTGCATTCTTTTCAATTTCAGCTACAGTTGTGTTCTGAGCTACAAACTGACTGAATTTGTTATAGGCGGCATTGTAGGTTTCCTTGCTGAATTCTACCGGACGTTTTACTACGGCTACCTTGTATTTGTTCTGGTTAGCTTTTTTATCCATGATTTGCAGAATCAGGTTGGCTTGTCCTATCTGTACGTTGGCGAGTTCGTTTACAGGCTGGTTGATCAGGGTATTGATGAATTTTGTATTTTCTGCATCCAGTTCGGCTCCTTCCCAGCTTTGTGCATTTACCCATGTAGTTTCTCCTGTCTGTCCATATTTCTTTGCCAGTTCTGCAAAGTCAGCTCCACCTTTCAGGGCGTTATAGATACTGTCGGCCAAAGTCTTGGTCTTTTCTTCACTGTCGGCGTATACTTGAATCTGACGGAACTGAATGGAATCAGGAGCTGTTACTTTGGCAATGATCTTAAATGCGTTGTAAGAATCATCGGCCTGATTGTAATAAGGGCCGTATACTTCGTTGACAGCTGTCGAATCCAGACGGGCAGTTACATCAGACGGCAATACGTTTTTGCTTACAGGTACATCTGAATAAGATACAGAAGAGCCACTTGTACGGACAAATGAAGCATAATCTGTTGTTGTATTGGCCAATTGGTTGCTGTATTCGGTTACTTCCTGCTGAACGGCCTTTCTGTCAGCGTCCGAAGGAACCACTTTGATATCAATATAGCGGATGTCACGGGTTTCTACCAATTGTTTGAACTGTTCTTTCTTCTGGTTGTACAGTTCTTTAATTTCGGCATCGCTTACCTGAATGGTAGAATCGTTGATGGTGCTATAAGGAACACCTGCCAGGAGCAGGTCGCTCTGTTCTGTACGTGACTTGAATGCATCTTCAGCTGATACAGAATTCGAAATTAAAGATTTTGCTATCAGGTTCTGATATTTTTCAGCCAAAGTAGATTCTTTCAGCGTTTTTTCAATAAACTTCCAGAAATTACCCATTTTCTGGTAGTATTCGGCATACTGGGCAGGCATTTGGCCATTGTTCATATTTGCGTAATCTACCAGGAATTTTTTCAGCATATCTTTATCGAAGGCACCAGTCTGTGGATTGCGGAAAGGAGTCTGCATCAATAATGGATGAGTACCTTGTTCAATAATGGCCTTGATTTCAGCATCTGTAACTGTCAGACCAAGTTTTTGGGCTTCGGCAGCAATCAGCTGATTGTTTACATAAGTCTGCCATACCTGGTCTTTGATATTTGTCAATTGTTCATCTGTGAGCGAATTTAGTCCATTAGTCATTTTGATAACTTCGCTGTATTCGTCCACCATTTTTTGAAAATCTTGTGCGGAAAGTTCTTTTCCGTTTACTTCTCCAACGTCTTGTTTTCCCTGATGAGGCTGGAGTACTTTCCATGCATCACCTGCGATAAAGGCAAAAAGGGCAAGACCAATAACAATGACCAACAGGGGTCCTTTGCTTCGAATTGTTTGTAAAGTTGCCATTTAGATGTGATTATTTTTTATTTATTGTTTTTATTCTATTCATAATTAGCGCACGAAGATACAAAAAATGCTTTTCAGTCACTATTTTTTGGTTAAAAAAATGCTTATTTCTGTACTTTCAACTTCACAAGCTCTATTTTTGTGGCTGTAACTTTGATGATTTTGAACTGAAAGTTGCCGATCGTAATGATTTCGTGTACTTTTGGAAAGCTTTGATATTCGTGCAGAATTAATCCGCCTATGGTCTGATAATCGTCGCTTTCCGGCAAATTCAGTCCGAATTCCTCGTTGGCTTTTTCTATTTCCAGTCGTCCCGACAGAATGTATTCATTCTCTCCTATCTCTTTGGCAATGGTAGAATTGGTATCGTGTTCATCTTCGATATCTCCCAGAATTTCTTCAACGAGGTCTTCCAGAGCGACGATACCGGCGGTACCTCCAAATTCGTCTACAACAATAGCCAATGAACGTTTCTGTTGCATGAAAAGTTTCATGAGTTTATGGGCGCTCATTGTTTCAGGTACGATGGGGATGGTACGTATGTTTTTTCTCCAGTCGCTTAGTTTTTTGAACATTTCTGACGAATGGATATAGCCAATGATATTATCAATGTCATTCTTGTATACGATAACCTTGCTGATACCATTTTCTATAAAAGTTTCTTTTAGCTCTTCCAGAGAGGCTTCCTGATCCACTGCAATGATTTCTGTACGTGGAATCATGCAGTCACGTATTTTTATGGTAGAGAAGTCCAGCGCATTCTGGAATATCTTGACTTCTGTGTCAATTTCCTGCTGGTTTCCGGACTCCTCTATGCTGCTTTGGATGAAATAATCCAGATCGACTTTGGTAAATGCCTTGTCTGTATCTTCTTTGTTGATACGTGTGCCTGTCAGGTAAAGGATGCCTGTAGACAGTGTAGAGGCAAACCGACTGATAGGATAGAGCACGATGTAACAGATATATGTGGGTACAGCAAAAATCCGGAGCGCCATGTTGGGGTTTATTTTAAACAACATTTTGGGTAGGAATTCTCCTGTTACCAGAATGATAAAAGTTGAAATGAGTGTTTGTATGATAACCAGACTTGCTTCGTTTGTTATAATGCCTGCGAGCAGATGATCCTGGATAATCTGTGCCATGAAAATACCATAAATAACCAGTGCTATATTGTTTCCTACCAACATCGTAGAAATAAAGTTGTTAGGGTTATGGTAAAAAACAGACAGTATCCGGGTAGTCATGTCGTTTCCCTTTTCCATTTCGAAACGTAATTTGCTGGAAGATACAAAGGCAATTTCCATACCCGAGAAGAATGCGGAAAATGCCATCGAGATAAGTAATGGTATGATGAGTCCCATATTGGTAGTATGTTTTCTACGCTATTTTGAAGTTTGGGCGGAATCTGCCGGTGCCTGATCTTCTACGGTAAAGATTCCTGTGTTATTGAATATCTGATAAGCTGTAAGCTGTTGATTGGATTCAAAGCCATAACCGGTCAGAATCTTGTCAATCTGTTCAATACGTATGTATTTGTCAGAATATATTTTTTCTTTGGTTTGATCCCAAAACATGAGTTGAGTATCAAACTTGTCGCCTTGTTGATTCTGTATATGTACGTTTCCTCTTAGTTCCCATAGTTTCTGAGGCTCGTAATAGTAAGCAGTATCTGCCTTGATACTGGCATCTACATGGAAAATACTGTCAAATTTTTCCAGGTAAATTCCTTTTTCGAAGGCCCAGAAGGGAGGGTTTCTATGGCTGTAGATCAGCCATTCTTCTGTGATGATTTTATACCGGATGGTTCCGGAATCTGAAATCAGGGTTGTTACGCCTGTGGTTTTCATGTCAGGCAATGAATCTTTTTCACTGACTGCGTCGGCCATTGGTTTTTCCTTTTTTCCGCAAGCCGGTAAAAAAAGAAACATAACAGTTGCCCAAATGGCAACTGTTATGCTTATCAGAGATTGAAATGTTGTACTTTTCTGTTTATCGGACATAATTATCTGATAGTTGTTGTTTCACCGATCCATCCGCCGATTGTTACGGAAGTACCTTTCTTCAAACCTAAGAAGAACAAATCTTCATCTTTCGGAGTATGAGCGGCATAAGTTCTGATCAGCTGGTTGGCTTTTTCAGTAACACTTGGGTCTACACTCTTAGCACGCTGCAATTTATCGATTACTGCGAAGTAAGTACATTTGTTCAGAGCCGGTTCGTTGTTCCAGTTAGGACTTGATGCATACATCTGTGCAATCAGGATATAAGCTTCGCCGTAATTAGGGTTGTAAGACAAAGCTTTGTTGGCATACTGTTTTGCACGGCTCAGCTGTTTTTTGCTGAACAAGATAACGGCAGCACTGTAGCAGTTGTCTGCTTTCTTCATAGGATCCTGTTCCAATTCGATGGCCTGGTCAAAATAGCTCAAGCTCTTGTCAAGATCTCCTTTTTTGTAATACATGTATCCACAACCTACGGCAGTAGCAGCTGTCGGTTCAATGGCATGAGCGGCTTCGGAAGCAGCGAAATAAGCTTCTTCCTCTGTACATTTCAGCAGCTGCATTACGTTGATAACCTGCTTCAGATAGTCGAGGTTTGTCTTGTTCTGTTCTACTTTCGGACCATAAATAGTCTGTAAGTTTTCACAGCTGGCAGCACCACTGTTGATAAAGTAAGCATCTACATTGTCTTTTGCCAGTTTCAACAGTTTTTTGTCTTTTTCTGATGAAGCTGCCTTATATGCGGCATCTGCATAGTTTGCTGTCGTCAGATAGTCTTGAATGAACTGTTCTTTATGGTTGTCATCAGCTTTCAGCTTGCGTGAAGATATATCCATGAATTCCTGCAATACGTAGTATTCTGAATTTTCTTTCTCGCTGTCTACAGCTTCTTTACTCATGGCGTATGCTTTATTTATATCTATGTTGCCACAATAATTCAGATAATCGTGTACCTGAAGACCTAAAATAGATCCTTTGGTAACAGGCTTTTTTACCAGGGTATTTAACTTGTCAAGATACTTGATACGTTGGTCATAAACAGCCATCAATTCATCCATATAGGCTTTTTGCTGAGCTGCATCTTTAGAGTCGGCAATCAATGCACGCAAAATCTTTGTACCGTTAGTATAGGTACCTACTTGTGCAGTTGGAGCTTCTGTAAACACTGCCTTCCAAGGCTGGTAAGCATCTTTAAAGTTGTCTGTCTTGACATATTCAGTATAAATACTGATATTCTTCAAGCAACGTACACTGTCTTCTCCGTGTCCAAATCTTGAACCATCTTCTACTCCTTTTTGAGCAAAAGTTGCTGTTGCGCCTAATGAAAGTACACACAGCATTGTAAACATCTTCATCTTCATTGTATATAAATATTAAGTTGTTCTTCATTTCTTATTTAAAGGTTAGTTAACTTGTCCTTTCATGAACCAATGCTGGTTGAAAGTCAAGCCCAGCTTTAACACAAAGCGGTTTTCTGACAGCATGTTTTTTACGGAAGGAACCACTCGTGTATATTGTCCGGTAATGTTCAGCACTGTATTGTGGTGAAAAAGTGTCAGCGGCAATCCAAATCCGGCACTTACTCCCCATTCTTTAGGACCTTCATACTGGGGTAACTTCATGTAGGAAGTAGAATAATAGGCTCCTGCCCGATAGCGGATACGTGACAAATAATTTCGTCCGTATAAATAGGGTAGATATTCTACTCCTGCAGCTACGCGTGTACGGTCTTTGTAAAAGTCTGTCGCATTGTCGTATTTTACTTTTCCCCACTGCTGCAATGTATAGTCAAATCCTACGATCAGGTTCTGTTTGTGTTTCCAGGTTAATCCTGCTCCGATGACATTGGGTATACCGTATGAGTCTTTGACTGTTTCTTCAGTTTTCTCGGAATAGTTTTCTCCGTCTGTTACTTGTATGCCCTTGACTTCTGTTGATTTGACATCGTGTCCCAGGTCGTATACAAGTCCCAATGTGAGCCAGTTATTCTTTCCTAACTTTTGGGTATATTGCAGACCGAAATTTACGGTATAGCTGTTAATGCTGAGATCGTTATAAACCAAAGTCTGATCCCCTCCATTGCTGAGAGTCGCCAAGGTCTGATAATCTATTTGTCCGTAGAGATACCCTACATTGGCTCCGATCGACAAATTCTTCAGAATCTTGAATCCTAACCCTCCGAAAATCTGTTGTAATCCTCCGTCGCCATAAAATGTATTGCTAAGCGTTACATCATCGCTGTTTGCAATATCTGTTGACTGGCTGAATTTGTAACCTACATTGGAGTATGGTGTAAATCCAATCGCAACTCCCAACCTGGGATGTAGTCTGAACTGCATTGCCAAATAATCGAAGGTAGCATTCTTGGCGTTACTTTTATATCCGTTTTCCTGATAATTGGAACTTTTCAGACTCATGCCTGTGTCAAACATGAAGGAAAGCGAATCTACTGCACTGTAGGAGGCAGGGTTCATCACATTTATCTGTTCGCTGGATCTTAAAGCATATCCTATACCTCCCATTGCTGCGTTGTGTGCAAATCCCGGACTGGATAATTCCCCTAAACCATACCGTGTATAGGGAGAATTTGTGCTTGATTGTGCATTCGCAGCTGCAACTCCCATCATGATGAACAGCGCGCTAAAAAGTGCTTTATTACTTGACATTGTAATTCAATATTCTGTTTAAACCTTTCAAGACTAAAAATCTATCTGCAAATATGATACTTTTTAAGTTTGTATCAAAAGAAAATTTATCTCCTCCAGTTAAAAAAACCAAAAGATCCGGATATTTCTTTTGCATACGTGTGATGTATCCTTCTATTTCGAACTCCATACCTTTGATGACTCCTGAGCGAATAGCGGTTTCCGTATTGTAACCGAAATCCGGACGATCACCGTCTTTTTCTATCAGCGGCAGTTTGTCGCAGCAGGCATTCAGGGCTTTGAAACGTGTATAGATACCCGGGGAGATATTTCCACCATGATAGTTTCCTTCGGCATCGATGAATTCGTACGTCAATGCAGTTCCTGCATCAATGACCAGCAGATTTTTTCCGGGTTGTTGTTCGGTGGCTCCTATAACGGCTGCCAGACGGTCCATTCCCAGTGTCTGAGGAGTACGGTACAAGTTCCGTATTGGTACGGGAGTCTGGTAATTCAGCTCAATCATGGGGAAAGGTGTTTCTTTCAGTTGTCTGCGAATTGTTTTACTCAGTGTAATGACTGAAGCTATGATACCCTTTTCAATCGGATATTTATGGTATAGCAATTGCAGACAATCCAGACTATGGTTGGATCCTCTCAATACTTCAATGATCTGGTTGCCGTTGAATACGGCAAGTTTTGCAACCGTGTTTCCTATATCTATTACTAAATTCACGTTACGTTCGTTGGTTTTGTTTGCAAAGTAACGTAAAAATACACAGATTGTCCATAAAAATAATGATTTATTTTGATTTGGAATGAATTATTCACCGTATTTTTGCAACAAAATATTGTGTGGAAGTAATAATTGTAGGAAAAATGAGATTTTTGCTGTTGTTCTGTTTCCTGATAGGACTGTCCCCTCTCCGGGCTCAGCAGTCGGATAGCATTCAACTTAGTCTGTTGACTTGTGCTCCCGGGCAGGAAATATATGAGTTGTTCGGTCATACGGCTATCCGTTATCAGAACTTTACACGGGGTGAAGATTATGTGTTTAATTACGGAATGTTCAGTTTTCGTACACCTAATTTTGTACTCCGTTTCGTAAAGGGGGAAACAGACTATCAGCTTGGAGTTACACCTTATATATATTTTGAATCGGAATATGCCATGCGTGGCTCTTCGGTTTATCAGCAGGTATTGAATTTGACTGAGGCTGAGAAGCAGCGGTTGTATGATTTGCTGCGTGAAAATTATCTGCCTCAAAACAGGGTATATCGCTATAATTATTTTTATGATAATTGTACGACGCGTGCGCGTGATCAGATTGAGAAAGCAATATCCGGGACTGTCGTATATCCGGAAGATGTTCCTGCCTTTTCTTTCAGACAGATTGTTCATCAATACACGAATGGTTCTCCATGGGATGAGTTTGGCATTGATTTGTGTCTGGGGGGTGAAGCGGATGCTCCGATCGGTATCCGTCAGCAGATGTTTGCTCCGTTTTATATGAAGGAATTTGCGTCGCAGGCTTATATCGTATCAGCCGATGGAAAACAACGTCCGTTGGTGGCGAGGGAATTCAAGGTGGTTGATGTAGATCCGGAGCCAGCTGAATCTTCTTTCCCTCTTTCTCCATTGTGGTGTGCTTCGTTGTTTCTGGCATTGAATGTTTGGATTGCCTGGCTGCAATGGCGTCACAGGTGCATTTATTGGGGGTGGGATATTCTGTTGTACGGTATGCAGGGAGTAGCCGGATGTATCATAGCCTTTCTGTTTTTCTGTTCCGTTCATCCTACGGTAGATTCCAACTGGCTGCTGATGTTGTTTAACCCGATCCCGTTGGTTTACCTTCCTGTGATGGTTTATCGTGCCATTCGACGTAAAAAAGACCTCTATCATCTTGTAAATTTGGTGTATTTAACAATTTTTATAGTCTTATTTCCGCTTTGTGGCCAAGAATTTAATTTAACAGTATTACCTTTGGCCCTCAGTTTGCTGGTGAATGCCGCCAGCCATGTTTTAGTTAGCAAGAAAAGAACAGAATGAAAGAGCGTATACTTACATCTTTATTGACCGTTTTTGTCATTACCGGCTTACGGGCTCAATCTGTATCTCCAGTTCCAAAGCTGGTTATAGGGCTTACCATTGACCAGCTGAGAACCGATTACATCGAAGCCTTTTCGGCCATGTATGGTGAACGTGGATTCAAACGGTTGATGAAAGAAGGACGTGTCTATTTCAATGCGGAATATGATTTTATCAACATTGACCGGTCGTCTGCAGTAGCCTCTTTGTATACAGGTACGACTCCTTATCAGAATGGTATTGTAGGAAACCGGTGGATGGACCGGAATTCACTGTGTGTGGTGAAAAGTGTAGACGACAAGGATTTTATGGGCATATATACATCCGAGTCTACTTCTCCCAAATACCTTCAGGTCTCTACTGTGTCGGATGAACTGATGGTAGCGACTCATGGAACCGCCGAAGTTTATTCCATTGCTCCTACGCGTGAAATGGCTGTGCTGGCTGCCGGACATGCGGCAAAAGGAGCTTTCTGGCTGAATGAAGTGACGGGGAAGTGGTGTGGAAGCACGTATTACGGTACGTTTCCCCAGTGGATTACTACGTATAATGATCGTGAAGCGGTAGATTTCAGAATCGATAATCTGATATGGGAACCGTATTTGCCGGTAAATGCTTATAAGTATGTGACTTCTGATGTAAAGCAGTTGACGTTTAAGCATAATTTTACCGACGAACGTGCGGATAAATACCGGAAATTCAGAACGAGTCCTTATGTGAATGATGAAGTAAATCGTCTGGTAAATGCCTGTCTGGAAAATACATCTGTGGGTAAGGATGAAGTTCCTGATTTGCTGACACTTTCTTATTATGCGGGAAATTACGATCATCGTCCCAATACGGAGCTTCCTTTGGAGATTCAGGATGTATATGTGCGTCTGGATAACACGTTGGGCGATCTACTGGAGTTGATAGACCGTAAGATAGGTTTGTCGAATACACTGTTTTTCATTACGTCTACCGGTTATTCGGATGCCGATCCGGCCGATCCTCCCCAATACCGTATTCCGGGAGGAGAATTTCACATAGACCGCTGTGCCGCTTTGCTGAATATGTATCTCATGGCTATTTATGGGCCGGGACAGTATGTGGAAACTTATTATGATCAGCAAATCTATTTCAACCATAAGCTGATAGAAGAACGGAAGATGAATCTCACTGAAGTGATGAATCGTGCTTCTGATTTTATAGTTCAGATGAGTGGAGTCCGTTCGGCTTATTCCGCACAGCGTTTGTTACTGGGTGCATGGACTCCTCGTATCGATAAAATCCGAAACAGTTTTACGGCGGCTTGTTCGGGAGACATTTACATAGAAGTAATGCCCGGATGGTCGGTCTTTAATCCTTATTCGAAGACTGTCAAGGTAGTACGTGATACTTATGCTTCTGTGCCGTTGGCCTTTATTGGATGCAATATCAAGCCTGAAATTATTTATACACCTGTCAAAATGTCGACAGTGGCACCCACTGTTACGCATTTCATGCGTATCCGTGCGCCCAACGCCGCTGGCACTTCTCCGCTGACAGGAATTCGTAAATAAGGAGAATAATGTGCTTCCTGTCGTCCTTTTTTTGTATTTTTGCACATCTTCTCCTGACAATCTATTTTTGAAATAATAAATATTGATATACAATGGGATTTAATGAATTTATAAGCAAGCTATTCGGAAACAAGGCTACTCGCGACATGAAAGAAATTCAGCCGTGGGTAAATAAGGTTAAAGCCGTTTATCCGGAAATTCAGAAGCTTAGTAATGATGAACTTCGTGCGAAGACGCTGGAGCTGAAAAAAATGATTAAGGATTCGGCTGCCGATAAATGTCAGCGTATTGAAGAACTGAAGGCGTCGATTGAATCGACAGATATCGAAAAGCGTGAGCCTATTTTTGCAGAAATCGATAAACTGGAAAAAGAGGTACTTGATAAGTATGAAGAAGTATTAAATGAGATTCTGCCTACTGCATTCGCCATTGTAAAGGATACGGCACGTCGTTTCTCGGAAAATGAAGAGATTGTTGTAACAGCCAGTGAGTTCGATCGTCAGCTGGCAGGACAGGGACGTGACTTTGTGTCTATCGACGGTGACAAGGCCATCTGGAAAAACCATTGGAAAGCCGGAGGTAATGAAATGGTCTGGAGTATGGTACACTATGATGTACAGTTGTTTGGTGGTGTGGTACTGCATCAGGGAAAGATTGCCGAAATGGCGACCGGTGAAGGTAAGACCCTGGTAGCTACACTTCCCGTGTTCCTGAATGCGTTGACAGGTAATGGTGTTCATGTAGTAACCGTAAACGATTATCTGGCTAAGCGTGACTCTGAGTGGATGGGTCCGCTCTATATGTTCCACGGATTAAGCGTAGACTGCATCGATAAACACCAGCCTAACTCGGCTGCCCGTCGTCGTGCTTACATGGCCGATATTACATTCGGTACCAACAATGAGTTCGGTTTCGATTACTTGCGTGACAACATGGCAACCAGCCCGAAAGACCTGGTACAGCGGAAACACAATTATGCCATTGTCGATGAGGTCGACTCTGTATTGATTGATGACGCCCGTACTCCGTTGATTATTTCCGGACCGGTACCTAAAGGCGACCAGCAGCTGTTCGAAGTGCTTCGTCCGCTGGTAGAGCGTCTGGTGGAAGCTCAGCGCAGACTGGCTACCCAATATCTGGCCGATGCCAAGCGTCTGATTGCATCTGACAAGAAAGAAGATGTAGAAGCCGGTTTCCTGGCCTTGTTCCGTAGCCACAAGGCATTGCCGAAAAACAAGCCGCTGATTAAGTTCCTGAGTGAACCGGGTATCAAGGCCGGTATGCTGAAGACGGAAGAAATCTACATGGAACAGAATAACAAGCGCATGCCTGAAGCGGTAGAGCCTCTGTATTTCGTAATTGATGAGAAACTGAAGAGCGTAGACTTGACGGATAAAGGTATCGATTTGATTACAGGTAAGTCTCAGGATCCGACTTTGTTCGTGTTGCCGGATATTGCTGCCCAGTTGTCCGAACTGGAAAATGAAAGCGGATTGAGCGACGAAGAAAAGTTGGCGAAGAAAGATGAACTGCTGACCAATTACGCCATTAAATCTGAGCGTGTACATACCATCAACCAGTTGCTGAAAGCTTATACCATGTTCGAAAAGGATACTGACTATGTAGTCATGGACGGACAGGTGAAGATCGTAGACGAGCAGACGGGACGTATCATGGACGGACGCCGCTGGAGCGACGGCTTGCATCAGGCTGTAGAAGCTAAGGAAGGCGTGAAGGTAGAAGCCGCTACCCAGACTTTCGCTACCATTACTCTTCAGAATTACTTCCGTATGTATCATAAGTTGTCGGGTATGACCGGTACGGCCGAAACAGAAGCCGGCGAATTCTGGGACATTTACAAACTGGATGTCGTGGTAATTCCTACTAACCGTCCGATTGCCCGTATTGATATGAACGACCGCGTTTATAAAACCAAACGTGAAAAATATAAGGCTGTTATCGAAGAAATCGAGAAGATGGTACAGGCAGGCCGTCCGGTACTGGTAGGTACCACTTCTGTAGAAATTTCAGAAATGCTGAGCAAGATGCTGACACTGCGTAAGATTCCTCACAACGTATTGAATGCCAAGCTGCATCAGAAAGAAGCCGAAATTGTGGCAAAGGCCGGTCAGGGAAGTACTGTTACCATTGCTACCAACATGGCCGGTCGTGGTACCGATATCAAGCTGAGTCCGGAGGTAAAGGCTGCCGGCGGTTTGGCTATCATCGGAACAGAGCGTCATGAATCTCGTCGTGTAGACCGTCAGCTGCGTGGTCGTGCCGGACGTCAGGGAGACCCGGGTTCTTCTGTATTCTTTGTATCGCTGGAAGATGACCTGATGCGTCTGTTCTCATCCGACCGTATTGCCCGTGTGATGGACCGTCTGGGCTTCAAGGAAGGCGAAATGATTGAACATAAGATGATTTCCAATTCTATCGAACGTGCCCAGAAGAAGGTGGAAGAAAACAACTTCGGTATCCGTAAGCGTTTGTTGGAATACGATGACGTGATGAACAAGCAGCGTACGGTAGTCTATACGAAACGTCGTCATGCCTTGATGGGTGAACGTATCGGCATGGATATCGTTGATATGATTTGGGACCGTTGCGCAAATGCCGTAGAGCAGCCTACTTACGAAGATGTTCGTATGGAAATTCTTCAGACACTGGCCATGGAAACTCCGTTCTCAGAAGATGATTTCCGCAGCAAGCGCAAGGAGGATCTGGCCGAAATGGTGTTTGAGAATGCCATGACACTGTTCAAGCGCAAGACAGAGCGTATGGCTCAGATTGCCTATCCGGTCATCAAGCAGGTATACGAAAATCAGGGACAGATGTATGAAAATATCTTGATTCCGATTACCGACGGAAAGCGTATGTACAATATTCCGGTAAACCTGAAGGCTGCGTATGAATCAGAGTGTCGTGAGGTTGTGAAATCTTTCGAAAAGGTGATCTTGCTTCATACCATCGATGACGCATGGAAAGAAAACCTGCGCGAACTGGATGAGCTGAAACATTCTGTACAGAATGCCAGCTACGAACAGAAGGATCCGTTGCTGATCTTTAAACTGGAATCTGTAAACCTGTTTGATAACATGGTAAGTAGAATCAACAACAATACCATTTCTGTTCTGATGCGTGGTCAGATACCGGTACAGGAACCGCAGCAGGTACGTGAAGCTGCTCCCGAGCCGGCTCCAAAGCGTAATCAGTACAAGGAAGAAAAAGTTGATTTGAATGATCCTGACCAGCAGGCTGCCGCCGCACAGGATACACGTGCTCAGCAGAAGCAGGAGCCTTATCGTGCCGATAAGACTGTGGGCCGTAACGATCCGTGTCCATGCGGAAGTGGATTAAAGTATAAGAATTGCTGCGGTAAGGATAAGGAATAAACGTACATATCTGTTAGGATATCAGTAAGGGCCAGCCCAAGGTTTTGCTTAGGCTGGCCTTTTTATTACCTTTTAACGTGATTATCCGTGAGAATGTATTATTTTTGCTTTTGGACATTAGAATGAATCAGTCTTATGAAAAAGATCAATTGGCTATATGTAATCGTGGCCTGTTTTTTGGCCTCGTGTGGTTCCGTTCAGTCATTTACGTTTGATGAACTGATACCTGCCGAAACCAGTTTCCCGGAGCAGTTGTCTACGGTGGCTGTCGTAAACAATATGGTACCCATTCCGTCACCTAAAAGTTCGTTACTGACATTGGGGTCTCTGGAAGGGGATGGTAAGACTACTGCCGAATCTCTGGCAAACGGACTGGCTGACAGCCATTATTTCCGGCAGGTTATTATTTGTGATTCGGCTTTACAGGGAAAAACAGTCGTTCCATTTCGGGGACATCGGATGTTGACTTCTCAGGAGGTAGACCGGCTGTCTGCTGAATTGGGGGTGGATATGCTTTTCACACTGGATCGTGTAGCAATCCGTACGGAGAAAAAGCAAATTGTTTATCAACAGGTTACAGTCCCGTTTAATGTTCTGGAAGTTCAGTATGTACCTACACTGAGTGTTTATATACCGGGACGTGAAAGACCGATGCGGGTGGTTACGTTGCGTGACAGTGTTTTTTGGGATATTGATCCGTCATTGTCAGATAAGGCTTTGGTAGAGGAAATTTCTCAGCGAGCTTCTTCGTTGCTGGCGTCTCATCTGGTTCCCCATTGGGAAAATACTACCCGTCTTTACTTTAACGGCGGGTCGCCGGAGATGCGTGATGCAGCGGTTTCTCTGAATGAAAACGATTGGGAAGGCGCACGCAGTCTGTGGATGGCTTTGTATGAAAGCCGAAAGAAAGGTTCTTTAAAGTTGAAGGCTGCTTTTAATACAGCTTTGGCCTGTGAAATGTTGGGCGATATGGATAAGGCTATGGAATGGCTTTCAAAATCCAAAGCTCTGGCTAAGCCGAATACGGAAGAAGAGAAAATCATCGGATTTTATGCTTCCTTGCTGGATAAACGGAAGGGAGAGCTCCCGAAGCTGAAACTTCAGATGAACCGTTTTCAAAACAAATTCTGAAGTTTTTGTTTGCAGGTTTAATTTTTTTTGTACTTTTGAGTACTTAAAAGTAAAAGCTTATGAAAATGAGTGATAAGTCACGAGCTGCAATTGCAGATTCCTTGAAGGAGGCTCTTTGCAGGTATATAACAACCGGAACAGGTAATACGGTCGTTACGGATATCCATTTACAGCCCAATCCGGAAAGCGGAGAACTGTTGATATTTAATGACGACGATGAAGAATTGTCGCGGGTGATTGTGGATGAATGGGTAGAATATGATAGTGATACCTTCTATGCAGACGTAGAACCAGTGCTCCGGTCAATACTTACGGAATTGAAGGACAAGGGACTGATTGATAAACTGTCGTTGATGAAGCCTTTTTCATTTGTACTGGTAGACGATGAAAAGGAAACCGTAGCCGAACTGCTGTTGATTGACGACGAAGATACACTGTTGTTGAGTGACGAGTTACTGAAAGGGCTTGATGAAGAACTGGATGATTTCTTGAAGAAGCTTCTTGAGGAAAAATAATGTATTGATATATACTGTGCCGGAAGAAGAACTGTGCTTTTTCCGGTTTTTTTATTTATTCTTGAATCTGTGGCTATGGGTGAACGTATTGTTTTTCGTCGGAATAACCAGCTTTCGTCTGTAAATCCTCGTTGGCGTGGAAATCCTACGGTCAACGGAAGATTTTTCAACCGTCAGCATCGTTGGCGTCCGGGGATGGGAAGTGTCTTGAAATGGCGTTTTTCACCCAATCCGCAGCGGAGAGAAAAACGGACCATTCCGTGGAATCCTCGTATTCATTTTCTGCATTCCTTGGAGCAGGTCGTTGGTAATTCACTGATCTGGCTGGGACATAACTCGTTTTTTCTCCAGTTGGGAGGAAAACGTTTCATGATCGATCCGGTGTTCGGCAGTATTCCGTTTGTAAAGCGCCGTTCTCAGCTGCCGGCCAATGTCTCTATTTTCCAGAAGATTGATTATTTGCTTATCAGTCATGATCATTTTGATCATCTGGACAAGCCAAGCGTGACAAAGCTTGTAGCACAAAATCCGCAGATGAAAGTTTTTTGCGGATTAGGTACCGGTGCGCTTATCGCTTCCTGGTTTCCCGGACTGAAAGTGATAGAGGCTGCCTGGTATCAGCAGTATACCGATGACGGGCTGACCCTGACGTTTCTTCCTGCCCAACACTGGAGCAAGCGCGGAGTAGGCGATGGAGGGGAAAGGTTGTGGGGAGCTTTCATGATTCAGGCAGATGGTATAACCATTTACAACAGTGGTGATACGGGATATGCTCCGCATTTTCGTGAATTGCCCGATCTCTTTCCGCATATTGATTACTGTATGATCGGTATAGGAGCCTATAAGCCCCGCTGGTTCATGAAGCCGAATCACATATCTCCATACGATGCGCTGACTGCTTCGTCTGACATGCATGCTTGCGTGACCATACCGATGCATTACGGTACTTTTGATCTCTCAGATGAACCCTTGTTCGATCCTCCTCATGTATTCCGGGCGGAAGCAAAATTGCGTAATAAAGAGATTCTGGTGCCTGATCTGGGAGAAATTGTTAAATTAAAGCCCCAACGGTAGACAGGCCTTAAAAAATGTCTGGATGTCTTGTTGAGAACGAACGTTTGTTTTGAGTGAAACGTCCTCACGTTCGAATGGAAACGTGAGGACGTTTTTTTAAACAGTTATTTATTGTTTGAGGAAAGTCCTGTTTTCTACTGGCAGATACCTCCCTAAAATACGGATTTATGTATTCTGAATGAAATATTTATCAGATACGCCTAAAGTGTTGTTAGTTAATGTCGTAAAAAGGAGTGAAACAAGTCAATAGACAAAATGAGACATATACGGACCTTTTATTTTTCTACATTTTTGTGGTGTTTGTCTATTTTTGTATGGTTTGAATTTTACGGTTCAACAACTTTTGATGTCGGAATATTGGGGGATAACTTTTATCTGTCGCTATGCAGTAGAATGAAAGTGTTTTCAGAACATGAATCATTCAAGGGATAGTCGTAGGTATAGATAAAAGTTATAAGAAGTCAGTCGATTATGTGCATTATTGCACATAAGTTATAGCCTACCAAAAAAGATTAATACAGGCACGTGAAAAGTTGTAGTGTTTTAAAAAAATCGTATATTTGGCATATAAAATATTTAAACGATGAAAATGGTATTTAATCACAAACAAATTGAAAAGATTGACATGGGGAAAGGTGTCATTCGTCAAGATTTTGCAGAAGGCAAAAACATGAATGTTCTTCATTGGAATATGTCCGATGGAAGTGAAGTGGGTATGCATACACATCCTCAGGAGCAGTTTGGATATGTAATCAAAGGAGGTTTTCATCTGACCATTGGTGATCAGGTTTATGAACTTTCTGAGGGAGATGCTTATCTTGTTCCGGCTAATATTCCCCACGCTTTCGTTGCCGTGGGTGAGACAGAGGCTATCGATGTCTTTGCACCGGTAAAGACTGAATTCCCATGGGATAAATAAGAATCTTTTTGTTACTTGTACTTGAATTGACAATGAAAAGACTGATTGGTTTCTTACTTCCTTTTTTCCTGTTTGGTTTCATATCATGTCAGGATGATGATGAACCGGTTTTGACTCCTGATGGACAGGAAGAGGTGGTGATAACAGATGTATCCGGATCAACCGTTACGAATACGAAAGATATCGTTGTTGGTAATGGAGAAGGAGAAGATGTTGTCTTTGAGATGAGTTCTACGGTGATGAACGAAAATGGACGCGTAACGGAGACAACTTTGAACTGTTGTGCCATGGCTGCTATATGTCTGGACGGGAACAAGACCGATACCACACGGACTGTTGAAAATGTGACCCTTGTCAATAAAGGGGTCATCACGGTGCATACCAAGGACCTGGTGGAACGCTATGCGGATCTGATTCAGGATCCGGAACATCCCGACCGACCGTACACCTATTTGCGGGTACTGGTAATGTATGCAGGTAAGAAAAGTACAGTCATTAATGAGGGTACAATTAATGTGTATTTTGATCATGATCCTTCCGTTACCTCTACTGTTTATGTGATGGCGCTGGTTGCCGGGGAGGGGTCGACCATTATGAATAACGGCGAAATAAATGTGTATGGAAACGGTTCCGTTGCCACGCGTTTAAGAGGTATGGCGACATTCGGTGATGACATTACTGCAATCAATAATGGAACGATAAGTGCTGAACTGGATATGTCGGAGGATGCACGCATGATTACTACGGGAGGAACTAACTCGAATGTGATCAATAACGGTGTCATGAAAATGCGTATGCCGGGAAAAATTCTTTGCATGACCCGTTATGGTGACAGTAATCTGATAAATAATAATACGATTGATATAACGTCGACAGATATGCCTGAAGGGTATGAATCCATTGTAGGTGACGAGGATCATATCGTATGTGGATTGTATGAGCCGTTGCAGGCTTCCCGTACAGGAATGCCTTCGTTGCTGAACAGAGGAACGATTCATATTGCTATCGAGGGAAGTGAACGTTCGGAACCGTTGACTCAAGGGTATGGTATGTTCTGTGACTTGATGGCTCCGAAGGCTGAACAGCTGGAGGTGAATATTGTGAATGATGGACTTATTACGTTGGAACAGAGTGGTCCTGTCCGGTTCAATATGGCGGAAGCCGGATTTGTAGCCCGGGAGGTAGCTCAGTCTGGCGCATGTAATATCCATTTAGGACGTTGGCAGACTGCTTTGCGTGATTTTGCTCGTACACAGGATTTATTTTTGGCGAAAGGTGCCAGGATGAATTTCAGCGGAGCACAGCTACTTCTGTTGAAGGGTGATGATTATCAGGATGGTACTGCGTATAGCGTAGCTCCGGAAGACTTGATGTACAACGCTGGGGGGGAAACGTTCAGGTATGAATATTCTTCTTATGATAACCTGGTCATCAAGTCGGCCGATTCCTCGTATAAGGTTGATTGGGATAGAGAGGCAATGAAAGTATCGTTCGTAAATTAGTCGAATTTATGGAAAGTAAATTGAAAAACAATCAAGAAGCCGTTTGCTACGAAGCCATTGTCGTAGGTAAGGGTGGATATGCCGTCAATTACGGTCATCTGGATATTTCGGAACCGGCCGGGAAAAATTATTTTGAATACAAACATCAGAATATTCCCAACCAGCCGGGAGTCGTAGTAAAGAATATCGCTGTCTGTGCGATGGCTGCGTTGGAAGATAATCCGGATCAGCCGGGCTCTAAAATGCTGGCTTCCCATGCCACGTTGATTAACCGGGGCGTCATTGATATTCATTTCAGTAAGATTTATGCCTTGTATAAGGAACGGAAGGCTCAAAGCGAGAATCCGGATGATACCAACAATGATACGGTACGCTGTTATGCGATGGTTGCAGGAACGGACTCGTTGTTGATTAATGAAGGTACAATCAATGTGTACATGGACCAGGAAATTGATGCTCAGGTATCCCTTTATGGTTGTGCCATGTGGGCGAATGCGCATTCAACGATGTTGAACCGCGGGACTATTCATTTCATCGGTGACGGTTCCTGGCAGAGCTACATCAGGGGGGTAGGCAGTATGGACAGCCATCTGCAGATTATCAATGACGGCGAAATTACTGTCGATTTGAAACGTGCATACCAGACGCGTATTCTTCATACAGCCGGCCAATTCGGTTCGTTGACGAATAATGGAGTTATTCGGGTAAAGACAAGTGGCCGGATCATGGTGCTAGGCTGTCTGGCAGGGACAAGAATGATGAATAATGGAGAAATTGATGTGACTTCGCTTGCCACCTTCCTGGAGAATAAGGTCTCTTATCATTATCAGTTCGATCCTTTGGCCACGGCTATGTACGAACATTTCCTGCCCAATAATCTGCCTACTTGTCCGGCTGTAAACCGTGGAACAATCAAAGTACATCTGGTAGGTACCGAATTGTCCGGTCCTAATGCTGTCGCTTTTGGATTCTATTGCCACCAGGTGGGTACAAATGGTGAGACACCGGTACATCGGATGGAAAACGAAGGAACCATTGAGGTTACTCAGGAAGGTCCTGTTCATTATAATACGGCGGAAGTAGGTGTAAACATACAGTCTGTTGGCGATTTTCCGGTAAATGTAAAGATCGGACGCTGGAAAACAAGAGCCCGTGATTTTGCTTCTTCTCATGATTTGTTCATGAGCCGTAGTGCCAGGTTCGATTTGACCGGTATGGATTTACAGCTTACAGGTACGGTGTCCGAAGTTGATAAGAATGAATTGGTGTATCAGCTGCCCGCTTCACGGGAGGCCGGAGAAACTTTTGAGGTGAGAATATTTTAAGTGAGACGATTGAAATAATAAATTTGAATCATGGATAAACAACAGATATGTTCAGAGCAGAGTCTTCGTGCTGGATATGGAGAATACTGTGTGAATCGTAATCATATTCTGATAACCAGTCCACAGCCTGGTAATGTGGCAGATATAACCGAACAGGCCATTGCCGCCGGACAGGTTTTGAACGGTCGTAACATTGCGCTGTATGGTATGGCTGCATTGGTTGATGATCCGGAAAATCCGGGAAGACATCATCTGGCTTCCAATGCGACATTGGTAAATGAAGGGATTATCGAGATTCATTTGAGTGAGATGGTAAAGGCTTACAAGGAACAGATCAAATCGGTTCCCGAAGATACGAATGGCATTTACCGTTTTATCAAATGTTTTGCCATGGCTGCCGGAAAAGATTCTATGATTATCAACAATGGTATCATACGTATTTATTTTGATCAGGATATTGATTCAGAGACTCCGGTGTACGGAGAAACCTTGCTGGCTGGTGAAAATTCTACCATTATCAACAACGGAGAGATCCATTTGTTGGGAAACGGATCATTTGCTACTCAGGCGCGCGGTATAGCCGTACCCGCCAACAACATGACCATTATCAACAACGGCAAGATTAATCTGGACATGGAGCGGGCATCTACCATCCGTATACTGGCTACTACAGGACTGGGAGGGACGATTGCCAATTATGGCTCTATCCATGTGAAATCGGCAGGAAGAATCATGACCGTGGCACGGTTTGCCAATACGCATATCATCAATGAAGGTGATATCCATATTGTTTCAATGGCCCGGTATATCGTCAATAAGGTTTCGTTTCTTTATCAGTCGTATCCGTTGGCGTGTGCTTTTTATGAGCATTCATTGCCGAACAAGACGCCTGTTCCTCCCATTATTAACAACGGAACTGTGGCTGTACATCTGGAAGGAAGCGAGGAATCTACTCCACAGGCTGTAGCTTTTGGTATTTACAGTGAAATGGTTGGCAAGGAAGAACAGGTTCACAGAATGGAGAACACTGGAACCATCCGCGTCACAAAGTCGGGACCTTATGATTTTCAGGTAGCTGAACTGGGAGCAAATGTACAATCGGCAAAAGATTTTCCTTATCCGATAGAAATAGGCAGATGGCGTACGGAAGTCCGTGATTTTGCAAAGACCAGAGACCTGTTTGTCTGCAACAGCGGTGTGTTCGACTTTTCTCATACCTGTCTGTTGCTGGAAGGTGGAACTTCTGCTGCCGAGATAGTACCCGAAAGTGTGGTGTACCAGTGTGAGGCCGGACGTATGCGAGGTGATACGTGTGTGTTGAAAAATGTGGATGGACTGAGGATAGAATTAGTAGATGAACTTTAATTTTTCTAGGATATTTTTCCCTCTTTTGTGTGGTTGTGTTTTGTGGAGTTGTTCAGATTATGAAGCCTTTCATTCTTTTGTAGTAGATACAACGGAGAGCGGCTTGTCAAAGGGACATGGATTGTCTGTGCAGATCGGGGTTTCCGGACAGGAGGAGTCTTTGGTTGCTTCGACAGTCAATGAAGAGGGTAAAGTGATCTTTGATGTTGATTTAAGTAGGTACGTTAATCAGACTGTTTGGGTATGTATACCTGGAGTCGTTAAGTATTTTCATGTCCTTACCCAGGAAGAGGTCAATGCCGGTTTGCTTGTTTTGCCTGATAAGGATGGTGGCAGTACGTTGCTGACTGTTTCAGGAAGTCCTCAGGCGGGTGGTAAATATTATGTGAACGATTGGATTGTTTCCTATTATATGGGTATAAACAGAGGGGGAAACTCTGACATACCTGTTTATTGGGCCAGTGGAAATCTGATTGCAACAAAAATCAATGCCGAGGATAGTGAGGAATCAGAAGTCGCTTATCATATAGCAACAATGGATGAAACAAAAGCTGAAGCGGTGGATGGTGTCTTTTTGGGTATGGATTCCCGGCTGAAGGCCAATGTTCCCGATGCTTACGTTGCTTTACCGGCAGGTACTCAATGGGACCTGTTCAGTTTTGGCGACGGTTCCGGCAAGATGCTTTATGCTGATTCGGAGTTGGAGCAGTATGTAGTAGATTCGGGACAAATGCAGGGGGATGAAATCGTATATGACACGAACAGTAGTCATGGTTGTGACATTGCCCGTGTGCAATTAGGAGGAAGTTGGAGAACACCTTCGGGTGGAAAAGGCCAGTTCAACGAGCTTGCAGCCTTAGAGGACGATGCTGAAGGTTATCAGGACATGAAGCCGGATGCGGTAGAATGGCTGGAAGATGGAGTAAAACTGGGGTATAAATATGAATACAGTGTAGAAGTGAATGGTGAGGTAATAACCACCAATACGCTCTATTTCCCGGCTGCGGGCTATCGTCATTCTACAGATTTTGCTGGAGGACGGGGAGTGAGCGGATGGTATTGGAGCAGTACGGCCGATCCTACGTGTACAACGCCTTATGTTCCTAACGGTACGTACGAAGGAGAAGTTACGGAAAGAACGACTGCTTTTAATTATGGTTTCCTTCAAGGGAAATTACAATGGTTCCCTCATCCTCGTACCAGTATACAGGCGATAAGACCGGTAACTGAGTAAAATAAAAAAGTGTATATAAAATGGGGCAGTAATGCCTATATGTTTAATTTTAATATTTCTAGCAATTATGGCAAAAAAAGTTTTAATCATTGCGACTAACTATGGTTCATGGGGCGAAGAATTGCAAGCACCGTGGGATGCATGTAAGAAGGCCGGTTTTGAAGTAACATTGGCTACACCTCAGGGTAAAAAACCGCTTCCTTTCCAGATTAGTGTTGATCCTGACTTTGTAGATGGTGTACAGAATATTAAAACAAATCCGAAAGAAGTTTGTGACCGTTGCAAGGAACTGGTAGACGGTGAGGAATGGGCACATCCGTTGAAATTCTCTGAAGTGAACATGGCCGATTATGATGCCATCGCTTTGACAGGTGGTCCGGGTGCCATGCTTGACATGTGTAACTGCTGGGAACTCCACAAGCTGATTATGGATGCTTACAAGAGCGGTAAGATTGTTGCAGCATTGTGTTATGCTGTTTCTACATTGGTGTTCTTGCGTGATCCGGAAAACGATTACAAGTCTATCATTTATGGTAAGAAGATTTGTGCTCATCCTCGTGCATGGGATTTCTATGGACCGGGTATGGCTATGTCATACGAACTGTATGGAGCAACTCCTGATAACTGCGGTACCAACGTAATCACTCCGGGATTCTTGTGGCCGATCGAAGACCTGGTACGTGATGCAGTAGGTCCTAACGGTGCTTGCATCGCACGTATCAACGCTTGTCGTGAAAATCCTCAGGTATATTACGATCATCCGTTTATTACCGGTACTTCTGTTGAATCTTCTATTGCATACGGCGATAAGATTGTAGAAGTATTGAATTCTATTAAATAATTATCAATGGGAAATGGTGGGTCTGATAAGGCATATCGCCTTATCAGGTTCACTTTTTTCTTTTAAAATTTTAATGTCATGCCAGCAATCGTTATTCATAGTATAGAGATGACCGATGAACAGAAACGGATTATTGCGGACAAGTTCATCTCGACTTTCTCGGAGGTTACAAATGTGCCTAAGGACCGGATTTATCTGTTCTTCAACGGATATGACCTGAATGAGGCGGCTACGGGAGGAATGTTGTTTTCGGATAATCCTCCGAAAAGTGCAAAGGCAAAGTTCAACTCTGACGAGTGGGCTCATGAAACTGAAAATAAATAAATTACTCAAAAGATAGAAAAATCATGGATGTAAACCAAACAATTGTAAAAGTGCTCGAGGATTTCGGTGTACAGTATGTTTTTGGAGGTAGTGGTCAGGTAAATGCTTCCATGCTGTTAGCTTTACGCGATTCAAAAAAAATTAAGACAATCATTATCCGTAACGAACAGGCTGCTTCGTTTATGGCCTGTGGATATACCATGTTCAATCCAGATCATTTAGGCGTATGTTTTGCAACGGGAGGCCCGGGGGCTTTTAATTTGTTTTCTGGAATGGCAGTAGCATTGTCCGATTCTCTTCCGGTACTTGCCATTACGGGGTATACATCAATGAGCCAGCGTGGTAAAGGTGCGTTGAACGAATCAACCGGACTTAGTCGTACTCCTGATTCTCAGGCGATGTTTGCAGCGACTACAAAGAAATCTTACATTCTGGAAAGGGCAGAAGATACGTGTGACATTCTGGAAGATGCCATCAATACTGCTTTCGACGGACGTCCGGGACCTGTACATATTCATATTCCCAAAGATGTAACTACGGCTGAGGTTACCAATTACCGTCCAATTTCTTTTCATGTTCGGAAAGTGTGTGCGGAGAAATCCGTCTTGCAGAATGTTGCTGATGTTCTGGCTGATGCTATCCGCCGGCAGAAGAAGATTCTGGCTTTGATCGGTTATGGATGTATCCGTAGTAAGGCATCGGCTGAATTGAAACAGCTGATAGAGAAATATCAGATTCCTTTTGTGCAGACCATGGATGCAAAAGGTTTTCTTCCGGAAAATCATCCGTTGTGTCTGGGAATGTACGGTACTTCGGGCGATAAGGCTGCCAATACCTATTTTGATGGAGCGGATGTGGTTCTGGCAATGGGTAATTCATTCGCGCAAAATGCGACGTTTTCATTTAAACCGGATTTGTTTCAAGGTAAACAGTTGATTCATGTAAATATTGATCCAGCAGAAGTTAATAAAGTATATCAGGCGGATATTCCGGTAGTAAGCGACGTGAAACCGGCTTTACAGACATTGCTGGAACTGATGGAAGAGCAGAATATACCGGAGCAGTCTGTTCCTGTATTGCCTCAGGGACATTACTACGAGGAACCTGAACATCGTGATGCAAAACGTATTTTCCCTGGAGATATCGTGCGTCTGCTTTCGGATAATCTTCCTGAAAACGCAATTGTCATGGGTGATGCGGGGTCACACATGTTGTGGTTGAGCTGTTACCTGAAGTTAAGCAAGAACCAGCGTTATCAGAATCCGGGAAGTTTCGGTCCGATGGCTAGCCATACGAACGGATGTATCGGTGTGAAGTGTGCCAATCCGGACAAAGTGGTAATAGCGGGTGTTGGTGACGGATGCTATCAGATGGCCGGGTTCGAATTAATGACTGCTGTTCAGTATAATATTCCGGTGATCTGGATTGTTTTCAATAATAGTGAATTCAATATCATCAAGAAATTCTTGTTGAATATGTATAATGATGAGGCTTATATGCAGTTTGATAACCCTGATTTTGTGAAATATGCAGAAGCTTGTGGAGCAAAGGGGTATAGAGTCGAAAAGCTGGACGAATTTGTACCGGTACTGCAAGAAGCCATTGCGTTGAATAAACCTTGTATCATCGATGTTTTGGTTGACAGTGATGTATATCCTCCTTTCAGCTTAGGTAAGGTTTAAGCATTCTGGTAACCAGGCAGATGAAAAGTTGTACATTAAATTCGGATGCTTATGAATAGGTTATTGATATTGGTTATATTTCTGTTGGCAGGAATGGGGCAGGTGAGAGCTCAGCAAATAAAATTTGAAATAGGGAAAGACTCTGTTTTTAATGCTGCCGATGACTATGCTCAGACGAGCGAGGGCTTCGATGTGGACATCACGAAAAAAAATGTGGTGAACCTAGGTATGCAGATTGCTCAGGATATAGCTGTAGCCAATTCGAATCCGGATGAAATGGCTTCGGCGCTTGCAAACAAGTCCTATTATAGGCAGCGGGTAGACCTGAACTTATCATCTGCTTTGCCGGAACGTACGAATGTGTATTCCATTATAACCTTCCTGAATGACAATTCCGGATCATCTACGGCTATCGTTACTATCTCCAATCTGGAACTGGAACATTTTTTTAATAATAACTTCAAGTTTCGATTAGGAAGATTGGCTAATACCGTGTCTGAATCTCAGTTCTTTGGCCGGATAGCTTTGGAGGAAACATCTGCCCATGTGTTTGGGCGTCGACTTTTCGTCAATGATGCTTTGGAATTTGACGGTAGTTTTAAGAAGAAAGGCGGGCCGTCGTTTTTTATCGGATTGAAACCACAGTTCAAGCCTTTTAATTTGAAGGCTGTCTATGGGGGAATTCATCAGTCGTTGAAGAATGGGCTGCAGTTTCATGGTATTTTTTCTGTGAACCGACAGTTCAGAGTTGACATGACCAAATATCTTCCGGACTTTTCAGGTACGAATGCATATTTTTCTTACGAAGCTGAAATGGCGTACAAACGGCCTTATGGTTCAGTCTTTCTGAATGTAGGAGGAAATCTGGGGTTTGTTGGTCTGATACCTCATGCCAGTGGTAAATTTGATTATATCAGTCAACTGAGTCCGGTGGTTACCAATAAAGGTGATTCCTTTAAGGAAACATTCACTCCTTCTGGAGGATTCCGTTTGTTCCCGTCCAAAATATTTCCTTCGTTGAAGTTTTTGGCTCAGGCAGGTCTGGAAGCTGAGGTACAGGGAGCATTGACTGATCGTTTTACGTCATTGAACGTATGTGCATACTTTAAGGTGAACCTTACCAATAGAATGGTATTGACTTATTATTGTACACCTCAGTTCATTTGGCAGAATTTTAATACGGACTATCCGTCCTACATAGGAGGAGTTGTGAATTATTTGCGGTTGAGCGTTACTGTGGGTAAACCGACACGTATGTTCTTGTAATGACAAAGAGATAGAAAAATGGGAAATATGAAAAATGAGAAATATTCAAAGATGTTGATACCTTCTATTCTTTCGGTATCATTACTTACTATTATGGCCCCTACGGCTATTTCTCCGGCACTGGCAGCCATTAAGGAGGCTTTTCCGGACATATCGGCCACTCAGGCTAAATTGGTGTTGACTTTGCCTACACTTGTCATGATGCCGATAGGATTATTTTCGGCCAAGCTGACAGCCAGAATCGATAAGAAGAAATTGTTGCTTACCGGAATGGTATTGTTTCTGGTATTTGGAGTTGCAGGAGGTTTCGTCAGCAATTTTAAGTTGCTGTTGCTTATGCGTGTTTTCTTTGGGTTGGGACTTGGTATCATGACGCCACTGTCTACTTCTCTGATTTTTGATTTTGCGCCTGATACGAGTAAGCGTAGCAAACTCTTGGGAATACAAGGAGCTTCCAATCAGTTGGGGGGACTTATCTTCATGAGCTTGTCGGGAATTCTGGCAAGTATTTCCTGGAGGTATTCGTTTCTTACATACGCCTTTGTCATCGTTTCCATTGTGTTGACTTCGCTGTTTATGCCTTCTATTCCACCGTATAAGGCAAGGCAGGGAGCGGCAGGCAATGCGGAAGAAAAGAAAATGAGCAAGAAAATTTTTATACTGGCTTTTTTTGCATTGATGATTTTTTCTTGTTACTTTGTTATCAATACTGATTTGGCGTTGTTTATGGATGTGGAACATATCGGAAACGCCAGAGAATGTGGTTATGCTCTTTCATTGATGCGTATTCCTGCCATTGTAGCAGGTATATTGTTGGCATGGATTATGCGGAACTTAAAAGACTGGACCATGCCTTTTGCTACGGTAATTATGGCTGCAGGGTATTTGGTTATAGCGTATGCCGATTCGTATGGAATACTTATGCTGGGATGTCTGATTGTTGGTTTGGGAGGTGGATTTGCCTTGCCGCCTATTTCACTGTATTTACCTCGTATCGTAACTCCCCGTCAGCGTACATTTGGTGTTGCTATTATTATGTCTGTGGCTCAGCTTGGACAGTTTATATCTCCTTATTACATCAATATTTTTGTTAGTGGAGGAACTGGAGAGGCACTTCGTATGCGATTTGTTGTTTCGGCTATAACAACTATCGTGATCGGTTTCTTGGTATTGGCTTTTACGTATACGCTGCCGAAGAAACCATTGGATGATTGAAATATATGCAATTATAATTGATCTAACGGATAAATAGAATGAGAAAGTTAGCGGAAATATTGTTTGTTTTAAGTATATTCTTGTGTGTATCATGTGAGGAGGATGAATCTGGAATCCCGGTTGAGGAAACGAATAGTCACGAAGGGCATGAGTATGTTGACCTTGGACTTCCATCGGGGGCCTTATGGGCTACAACAGATGTGGATGTTGATGGATCTGTCTTCTTTTCATGGGGAGAAACCACACCGAAGTCATCTTATATGTCTGGAACTTATCGCTATCTGGCGGGGGCAGACAGTACACTGACCAAATATTGTACGGATGCTTCGTGTGGAAATGACGGATTTGTTGACGGGCTGTTTGAATTGAAACCGGAGGATGATGCCGCTTACGTAAATTGGGGTGGTGATTGGTGTATGCCGGTTCTGGACGAGTGGAAGGAATTGTATGACAATTGTACCTGGGAAACGGAAACCAATGAAGAAGGTGTATTGGTTTTTATCGGAACAAGTAAGATAAACGGTAAACAGATTTCTTTTAAAGGTACAGGAGCTATGCAGGGAACAAATCTGCTGTATGGTGGAAAGGGAGCATATTATTGGTCTTCCACATTGATTGCTGATACATGTATGTATGCAAATGGCATTTCTTTTTCTCCGTCATCGATAAATTTGAAAGAAGGAAAACGTCCGATGGGACATTGTGTAAGAGCAGTGATACCAGGAGACCGTACGGCATTGGAAGTGGTAGATCTGGGACTTCCTTCGGGAGTTAAATGGGCACGTACGAATCTGGGAGCTACATCGCCTGAAAAAGCGGGATTGTTGTATGCATGGGGAGAATGTGTGCCGAAGTCGTTCTATGATTTTACAAATTATAAATATTGCGAAGGTACGCCTGTAACCTTGACAAAATATTGTACTGATAGTGAGTATGGAACCATAGATGGGAAGACCTCTCTCGATGCGGAAGATGACGCAGCTTTACAATTGTTGGGAGAAGGGTGGAGAATGCCTACTCTGGGTGACTTGAATGAACTTATGGAAAAATGTACCTGGACGTTTGAGACCATTGGCGAACAAAAAGGATATACAGTAACCGGACCTAATGGAAACAGTATTTTTCTCCCTATGTCAGGAACCATGTGGCAGTCTGAAATGGAATATCAGAATATGCGTGGTTTTTATTGGACTTCAACGCTTGATGATGCGGGCGACATGTGGGGCGAAGGATTGTTTATCAATCCACAGTCTTTTTCTTTGGGCACAGGTTTTACACGGGCAAGTGGACGTACCATACGTGCGGTACATGACTGATGGTTTTTCAAGATATGAGTCTCAATTAGTAAATAATATATAAAGATAAAATGGCAGTTAAGATTTTAAGTGTAGACGATGAACTTGACCTGGAAGTATTGCTGACACAGTATTTCCGGCGAAAGATCCGTAAAGGAGAATATGAATTTCATTTCGCTCATAACGGATTAGAGGCATTACAGATGGTTCTGCAACAGAAAGACTTCGATATAATCTTGAGTGATATCAACATGCCTGAAATGGACGGGTTGACATTATTGACCCGTATCAATGAATTGCGTAATCCTGCTTTGAAATGTATCATGGTGTCTGCTTACGGTGACATGGGTAATATCCGCTCGGCAATGAATAACGGTGCGTTTGATTTTGCGACCAAACCGATTGACCTGGAGGACTTGTCGCGGACTATAGAGAAGGCGATAGAGCAGATTAATTTTGTGAGAACTTCACAATGTGAACACAATCAGCTGGAATCGATCAAAGGAGATCTGGCGGTGGCCGGAGAAATACAGCAGGCCATTCTTCCTTCGAAGTTTCCGCCTTTTCCGGATCTGGTAGATAAACTGGATATCTTTGCTTCCATGACACCGGCAAAGGATGTTGGAGGAGATTTTTATGATTTCTTTCAGATAGATGCAGACCGGATAGGATTTGTTATCGCCGATGTTTCAGGAAAAGGCATACCGGCAGCTTTGTTTATGGCGGTAAGTCGTACGCTGATTCGTTCAACGGGTTTGAGGGGAATACCTTCGCATGAGTGTATTTCTTATGCAAACCGGTTATTGTGCAATGAGAGTCTGGATGCCATGTTTGTAACTGTTTTTTATGGCATATACACTATTAGTACGGGAGTAATTGATTACACAAATGCCGGACATAATCCTCCTTATTTGCTGCGTAGAAATAATGTGGTGGAAGCATTGCCTCTTTCCCAGAATTTCATAGTGGGTGTTTTTGATGATTTTGTATACACCAATTCGACCTTAAAGCTTGAACCGGGAGATGCCATTATACTTTATACGGATGGAGTTACGGAAGCTTTCAATGAGGAAAGGCAGCAGTTTGGAGAAAAAGGATTGGAAAAGACTTTGAAAAGTGTGCCTGGTGCTGATAGTAAAGAAATCATAGAGGCTATCAAAGAGGATGTTACTGAATTTTCTGGTAATGAACCGCAAAGCGATGATATAACGATTCTGTCATTGAAGAGATTAAAATAATATAAATCGTAAAAAATACATCTTATTATGGAAGACAAATTTAAAGTTTTTAAGCCTACAGGCATCATGCAGTTTGAGTTTACTGACTTGATAGCAGGGTATGTCAGTGACTTTAATGAATCTGAACGTTCGTTTGTCCTGACTACTACGGATGGCCGTGCGTTTCCTGTTTTATTGACTGATACGACTTTTGCACGTTTGCTGCGGAATCTGGATGAACCTTATCAGGATGCCACCGGTATGATGTATACTTTACTGGCCCAGAAGGGACGTATGGTATTTGCCTTTGGTATTTTCTATCCGCAGCATGACGGCAAGTATTGTTTTGAAGCCAAACAGATTGATTTTCCGGAAAAGGAACTGGGCAAATATCGTTTTGAGGAATCAAACTGGTGGGCTAATCAGGCCAAGAGTATCTGTAATTTCTTTGTACGGGCTCAGTTTGGAGATGGTCCGATTGATTACGAAAAATATCGTACGGCAGTAAGTCTGGGAGGTAAACGTGAAGCGAATTCTTTCCGTCAGGAGACCGATACGATTTCACGTATGATTTATGGTATGGCTTCTGCCTTCATGATGACCGGTGAGGATATATTCCTGGAAACGGCAGAAAAAGGTGTGGAATACCTGAAAAAACACATGCGTTTTTATGATGTAGATGAAAACATTGTTTACTGGTATCATGGCGTAGATATTGACGGAGATAAAGAAAAGAAAATCTTTACTTCAGAGTTTGGCGATGATTATGATGCCATTCCGATGTATGAACAGATTTATGCATTGGCAGGTCCGATACAGACTTATCGTGTGAACGGTGATCCTTCTATTCTGAAAGATGCGGAATTGACTATTGATTTGTTCGAACGTTTCTTTAAGGATAAAAATGGTGAAGGCTATTATTCACACATTGATCCGGTATTGTTGAGTCCTGATAGTCCTACTTTGGGACCAAACCGAATGAGAAAGAACTGGAATTCTGTAGGTGATCATGCACCTGCTTATTTGATTAACCTGTATCTGGCTACTGAAGAAAAGAAGTATAAGGATTTTCTGGAGTATACGGCAGATACCATTACGGCTCATTTCCCTGACTATGAAAACAGTCCGTTTGTCAACGAACGATTCCATGATGACTGGAGCCATGATTTGCAATGGGGATGGCAGCAGGACCGTGCTGTTGTGGGACATAACTTGAAAATTGCCTGGAACTTGATGCGTATCAACAGTATCTGTCCTAAAAAGTCGTATGAAGAATTTGCGGAACACATCGCTGAGGTAATGCCTAAAGTTGGTTTGGATGTACAGCGTGGTGGATGGTATGATGTAATGGAACGTCGTCTGCATGGCAATGAAGAGTATTATCGTTTTGCATGGCACGACCGCAAGGCTTGGTGGCAACAGGAACAGGCCATTCTGGCATACGAGATTCTATATGGTATTTATGGTAAGGAAGAATACCTGAAGTATGCGCGTGAGTCGGCTGCATTTTATAATACGTATTTCCTTGATCATGAGGATGGAGCTGTATACTTCAATGTATTGGCTAATGGTTTGCCTTATCTGTTGGGTACGGAACGTAAGAAAGGAAGCCACTCCATGAGTGCTTACCATTCTGTAGAGCTGGCATATCTGGCTGCTACTTATACGAATCTGTTGAACACGAAGAAGCCTCTGACCCTTTATTTCAAACCGAAGGTGGATGGATTTAAAGACAGTATTTTGCGTGTTCAGCCGGATATCTTACCTGCGGGCAGTGTAAAGATTTCTAAAGTGTGGATTGATGAAAAAGAATGGCATCGCTTTGATGCGGAAAAAATGACTGTGGAGCTTCCTGCTTTGGATTATCGTCCGAAAATAAAAGTCATTATCGAACCTAAATGATGCAATTGGTATGAAAGACATAGAAGTGCATAAAGTTGGTGAAGTACTTGATGCTTCAACCAGTAAAATAGAACAGGAGGCTATTACACAAATCCTGGATCAAGGGAAAAATGTAGCTTTGGATCTGTCTGGGTGTAAATATGTTTCCAGTGCGGGTTTACGTGTTATGCTCTATTCTTATAAAGTAGCGGCAATGGACGGTTTGAAGCTTTTCTTGATTGGCGTTTCTGAGGAAGTCAGAGAAGTAATGGCTATTACTGGATTTGAACGGTTCTTCAGTTTTTATCAGACTGTAGACGAGTGTATCAATCAATCAGAGTGAGCTTATGCAGCGAATTGATTTATTTCCGACACACGAATATGGAGGGTTAAAATTACGGGCCGGGCGCCCGTACCCTTTTGGTGCTACGGTAATTGGTAATGCTGTGAATTTTTCGATTTATTCACGGTATGCTACGGCCTGTACTTTGGTCTTGTTTCGGAATCATGAGAAAGAACCATTTGTTGAAATTCCTTTCAATAAGGCCTTCCGCATGGGAAATGTTTTTTCCATGATGGTTTTTGATTTGGATTTTGAGAACATAGAATATGGTTATCGGATGGATGGACCTTATAACCCGCAGGAAGGTCATCGCTTCAACAAGGAAAAGATCCTGATGGATCCGTATGCCAAACTGATAGCGGGACGTGATGTTTGGGGGGTACAGCCGGATTGGAACAGCAAGTACCAGTATCGTGCCCGGATTGTGTATGATGATTTCGACTGGGAAGACGATTTGCCTTTGGAAACACCTGTAGGTGATCTGGTGATATATGAGATGCATGTCCGTAATTTTACTTGTGATCCTTCGTCTAAAGTAAAATATCCGGGAACCTTTGCCGGTATCATGGAAAAGATCCCTTACCTGAAGGGGTTGGGAGTAAATTGCATCGAATTGATGCCGATTCATGAATTCGATGAATTCGAGAATAGTAAACCTTCTCCCGTAGATGGTAGAATGCTTTATAATGTTTGGGGATATAGCAATGTAGGCTTTTTCGCTCCAAAAGCAGCGTATGCGTCTACCGGACGGTTTGGCATGCAGGTAGATGAACTGAAAAATCTTATCAAGCAGCTTCATGCCAATGGCATTGAGGTAATTCTGGATGTAGTATTCAATCATACCGCTGAAGGGAATGAGAACGGACCTTATATTTCATATAGAGGCATCGATAATAAAACCTATTATATGCTGACTCCCGATGGTTATTATTTCAATTTTAGCGGTTGTGGAAATACCTTGAATTGCAATAATCCGAATGTACGTGATATGATTGTGGAAAGTTTGCGTTACTGGGTAACAGATTATCACGTAGACGGCTTCCGTTTTGATTTGGCTGCCATTCTCGGACGTGATCAGAATGGTTGTCCGATGTCGAATCCTCCTTTGCTGGAATCTTTGGCTCATGATCCGATCTTGGGTAAAACTAAGTTGATAGCCGAAGCCTGGGATGCAGGTGGTTTATATCAGGTTGGTTCGTTTCCTTCATGGGGTCGCTGGGCAGAATGGAATGGAAAATACCGCGACAGCATACGGCGTTTCCTGAAAAGTGATGAATACGTGCTGGCTGATGTCAAGGAACGCATTGCCGGTTCTCCTGACCTGTACGCTTCTCAAAACAGAGGAGTAAAAGCCAGTGTGAATTTTATTACGGCACATGACGGATTTACGTTGATGGATTTGGTGTCCTACAATAACAAGCATAACGAGGCAAACGGTGAAAATAACCGCGATGGAGAAGAACATAACAATAGCTGGAACTGTGGATGGGAAGGTGAATGTGATGATGAAGGAATCAATACTTTACGCCATAAACAGATTAAAAATGCGATTTCTCTATTGATGGTGAGTCAGGGTATTCCGATGATTTTATCGGGTGATGAAATGGGAAATACCCAGTTTGGAAATAATAATGCTTATTGCCAGGACAATGAAATCGGTTGGTTGGACTGGAATAATTTGCAGAAAAATGCTGATTTGTATAATTATTTCCAGAAAATTATAGCTTTTCGTAAACACCATAAAGTTTTGCGTCATGAATATCATTTAGGTTATTGTGATTATAAGAATACAGGTTATCCGGATATTTCCTGGCATGGTGTAAAAGCATGGCATCCGGAAACGACTTATAATAATTTGACCGCTGCTTTTATGCTGAATGGATGTTATGCAGAGACTGATGGAGTTCCTGATGATTTCGTTTACGTGGCTATGAATATGCATTGGGAAATGCATGGATTTGAATTGCCTCAATTGCCTGAGGGAAAGGTTTGGCATATTTTTGCCAATACAGACGTAGCAGCTCCAATGGATATTGTGGAACCGGGTAAGGAAGTTCTGATGGACAATCAGCGTGAAGTGTTGGTCGGTGCCCGCTCAATAGTGATCCTGGTAGGAAAGGCTGTAAGTGAAAAATAAACATAAATGACAATATTAAAATTTTTAGTTATGGAAAAAGATTTTACATTGAACTTAGATAATAATGTTTTGACCGTAGTTTTAGGTGAACAGTTGACAACCTCAAACGCTCCGGCATTAATGGAGGATTTGAATGCATATAAGGGTCAAAACATAGAAAAAGTTGTTTTTGATGCTTCCAAGATGACGTATATTGCCAGCAGTGGTATTCGTACTATTATCTTTGCCAAACAGAAATTGGGTGGTAATCCTGTCATTGAGTTTAAAAATTGTGCTCCGGAAATTCGCAGCGTATTTGAAATGACAGGTTTGCAGAATTATATAACATTCGTTTCTGAATAAGATTTATGCCATGGCTTCACTTCTATTTCAACCGATCACCGGTAAGGCTGAAGAAATAGTTTCTGCTATTCTTCAGACAGAAGAGGTGGCTTCATGCCGTGATATCCAATATCCTGTTCATCTGGTTTGTGAGGAAATTGTTATCAATGTTGTGGATTATGCGTATCCGGATGATGATAACGGTTATCTGAAGGTAGAAGTTACTAAGAATGATGCCGAGCTGGTTATTCAGTTTCGGGATGGTGGAATTCCTTTTAATCCACTTTTGCGTGAACAACCTGATATAAGTCTTCCTTTGGAGGAACGTCAGATAGGTGGACTTGGAATCTTTCTGGTGCAGCAGATGATGGATGTGGTTTCTTATGAATACAATAACAATGAGAATGTATTAACTATCAAAAAAAATATCAGTCATGAAAAATAAGATAGGAATCCTGATAGAAAGCGACTATTATGAAAATGAAATTTTTTATTATCAGTTTCGCTTTAAAGAAGCAGGATATGAAGTACACCTGTTGTCACGGCTTTGGGGAAATCCTGGTATTACATTTACAGGGCATGAATTCAGAGCACCTCTGTATTGTAACGAGAGTTTTGAGATGCTTTCAGATACTGACTTGGATAGCTATGCGGCTATCATTGTTCCGGCCGGTATGGTAGCCGATCGTCTTCGTTACACAGAAGATATTCACCAGCTTCCACCAGCTTGTAACTTTTTACAACGGGTTTTTGCTCGTGAGGATATTCTGAAAGGAGTTATTTGTCACGGCTTGTGGTTGCTTTCTCCTATTGCTGAAGTTGTGAAAGGACGTAAGATGACGGTCCATAATAATTTATTAGGTGATGCTAAGAATTATGGAGTGGATTATGTAGATGCAGATGTGGTCGTAGATCATGATTTGATTTCTGCTCGTACGGGAGGACATTGTTATTTGTTGGCTTCAGAAATACTGAAAGCCTTGAATGAAATGGGAGAATAAATTATTTGCCATCTTCATCGTGTGGATGCCTTTTTTTATTTATCGGATTCATTTTACGGGATAACTGTAGAATGAATCCGGTTTTAACTAAGCAAGAATAAAAATAGAGAAATAAGTCCTAATTCATAGTTGATGAAATCTATAGTTTCAATCATTTTAGGTATAGTATGTGTCTTGTTGACAGTGTCGTGTGTCTGGTTATATCGTACTTCGGTTGAACGGTCTCATGAGTCAGAAGAGCTCAAGTCTAAGCTTACTGAAATGCAGGAAAAAGAAAGAAATGCTTTGGTGGTCCGGCGTATCAGTAAGCAGATGGAAGATATTGCATATCAGCAGAAAGAAATATCAGACAGACAGCGTGAAGAAGCAATGATGCAGTCGCATATAGCCAATGAGATGCGTATTCAGGCTGAGACACAGCGTCAAAATGCAGAGAACGCAGAAAAGCATGCTGTAAAAGCTTTTGAAGTTGCGGAAGAGCAACGTACCATAGCTCAGGAAAGGCAGCTTCAGGCTGAATATGCAAAGAGTGTGGCAGATACGTTGGGATATGTTGCGTTGGCACGTTCTCTGAGTTCTTTGTCCCAAACACAGTATCAGGCCAAAAATTTTGATTTAGCGGCATTGATGGCGTATGCGGCTTATACTTTTACAACACGTTACAAGGGTAATTTGTATTTGCCGGAAGTTTATAATGCTCTAGCTATGAATAGTCATGCTGTATCTGTATGGAATGAACATAAAGGTGGAATCACTCGTATTATGGCCTCACCGTCAGAAAGTAATGTTTTTTATACGATCAGTAAATATGGAGAGGTGATCCGATGGTATATGAACGCTCAGGAGTTGAGTAGTAGTTTTCTTTTTAGAAATTCTTCTTTTGACTTTAGAGATATATTTATAGATTCGGATCATACTGTTTATGCTTTATCATTTGATGGTAGGTTAGTAATTATATCTCCTGATAAAAATTATTCCGTTGTGACATTTCCCGGAAAAGGAAGAGATTTTCAATGGCTTCTTCCGTTCCAAGATAAGATGTTAATAGGAATAGCCGATACTGATATGTTCTTTTTCTCTCGAACAGAAAAGGTGATGGGGCGGACCGTTTCATTATCTCATTCTGTATCGTCAGTGGGTGAAAAACAAGGAGATTATTTGTTGTTTTGCCATGATGGTTCTTTGATTCGAATGAAAAAAAATGGCAGTTTATGTGAGGAGAGGATGCCAATAAGTATTCATGTAACTGCATGTGCCTGGTCTGACCATTTGGGAATTATGGCATTAGGTACATCTACCGGTACTATTTTCTTGATGGATAAACAGAATAGAATTATTAAGCGTTTGATAGGACATCGTTCTACGGTTACCCAATTGGTTTTTAAAGGAAATAATCTGTTTTCATCCAGCTATGACTTACATCTGAAAATGTGGAATAGAAACCAGAATCCGATAAATCTGGTAACGTCGTCCGACTGGATATATTGTTTTTATATGCCAAATGCCAATTATATTTGGATGGGAGATGAAAGTGGTGCTTTGTCACGGATTGTAATTTCACCCTCACAGATGGCAAACCAAATCAGAAAGGGATTGTCACGAGATTTTACGCAAGAAGAGTGGAATGCATACATGGGGGTAAATGTGCCTTTTGAATCTTTAAAACCTTAATATGCAAAGAAAAATGAAGCGGATAATATTTCTTTTGGTCGTATTTTGCCAGGTGACAATTAGCTTTGCACAAAAAGGTATTCCTTTTTTTGTAAATTTTGGAACTGAGCAATATGGAGCACATAACCGTAACTTTAGTATTCTTTGCGACGGTTATGGCCGGGTTTATGTTGCCAATTTTGAAGGCTTATTGTATTATGATCAGGCGACCTGGCATGTTATTCACACTCCTGGTATTTCACGTGTAACCGTTTTATTTCAAGATAAACAGCAGCGTATCTGGGTGGGTGGCTATAACGTTTTCGGTTATTTGGAAGCTGATTCTGTAGGAAGATTGTCCTTACATCTTTTATCTGCTGATACAGATGATTCTCAAATCGGAGAAATCGTAGAAATCGTGGAGAAAGATGGAAATATTCATGTTTATACTTCTTCAGGGGATGTCTTTACTGTTACAGGCAAGTCTTTGGAGAAAGAAAAGATAGAAGTTGGTTCAGATACCTTGTCAGATAACTTTAAGAATGATTATTATCAGGATTATAGGGTTAATCAAAAGTTGAAGCTGGATACAGGAGTTACTCTGTTGGCTACTTCGGGAAAAGGAGTTGTAGCGATGGATCGTAATGGACAAGAAATTTATGTATTGTCAGAAGAAAATGGTTTATGCAATAATAACGTGAATCATCTGGATACGGATGCATACGGAAATGTATGGGGAGCCACTGATAATGGGATTTTTTGTATGGATGCTTCTTCTGTATATGGTCGTTTTACAGCGGCAGAGGGCTTGAAGGGAGAGGTACTGGATATGTATAAGGAAGCTGATGAATTTTATGTCGGCACCTTGCAGGGATTGTTCCGACAGTCTGGAAATTATTTTCTTCCGATTCCTCAGATAAAACAGGCATGCTGGAAGCTGGTTCATTTGCCTGATGGGAAACTATTGGGCGCAACGAGTGAAGGATTGTTTGTACTGTATCAGAATAAGGTAAAGCAACTTACTACGGATCAGGCTCTTTCCGTATATCCGGATGATGTAAAAGGAGGATATTATATTGGTGAATTGGATGCCATCTACTATCTATCGCCTGCTGGCATTAAAAAGCGGATAGCTCCTGTTGAACGGGTAAATCAGTTTCAGAAAGCAGATGATGGAACTTTGTGGGTGAGTACTATGTATGGAGAGATATATCATCAGAAACATGCAGGTGGAGATTTTCTATTGCAGGAAACTACTAAAAAGTCAATAGCAGACTATAAACTTTTGTTTAAACGGAAGGGAAATATATTTGTATTGAATAGAGACGGAGTATATTGCTGGAATGAAGCAATTCAAAAGTTATTACCCGATACTACGTTGATAAGAAATGTTGGTAAAATATATCCTCAGTTGGTTTATGTAGATTATAAAGACAGAATCTGGTTGACTGACAGTCAAAGGAAGAATCTTTCGGTAATGGGACAAAATCAATCTGAGCTTTCTTCACAGCTACAGGTAACTCCGCTAGCCGACTATAGTGTCGGTGCGCTTTGTGTATTGCCCACTGAAATATGGATAGGAGGAAACTTTGGGTTGATGATGAAGAATTTGACAGTGAAGGATAAGGAGATGGAACAGGATCCGAAGGTTTTTATTCGAGAAATATCTTTGGATAATGATTCTGTCTTGTATGGTGGATTTGATTCTACAAGGAATTTGCAGCCTAAGAATTTTACAGAACAACTGGTTTTGGATAGTGAACATAATAATGTTCGTTTCAGTTATTCGTTGAATGATGCATCTGTTTTGGTTAAGACTAAATACCGCTATCGGTTAAAGGAAGATGATGACTGGTCTTCATGGAGCGAATCAACCTCGGTACAATTTCTGAAATTGTGGTATGGTAATTATAAATTCGAGGTTATGGCTATGGATCAGTATGGTCGTCAGACAAAAGTGGCTGGTTTTAATTTTGCCATTCAATATCCTTTTTATTTAAGATGGTATGCCATTGTCGCTTATGTGCTGATCTTGGGGGGAGCCGTTGTCGGATTGTTGCGTTTTCGTACACATCGCTTGATGAAGGAAAAAATGCGTTTGGAGGATATTGTTGAGCAACGCACTTCTCAGATTCGTTTGCAGAAAGAGGAGATTGAAGAAAAATCCAAGAGTCTGGAACAGGCATTGGATGATTTGGGTAAGGCTCAGAATTCTTTGATTCGTCAGGAGAAAATGGCTACAGTAGGACAGCTGACCAAAGGCCTTATTGATAGAATTTTGAACCCGCTGAATTATATTAATAACTTTTCTCATTTAACACAAGGATTGGTTAAAGATATAGAGCAGAATCTGAATGATGAGAAAGAAAATATCGATGAGGAGGTTTACGAGGATACGGAAGATGTGTTGTCTATGGTTAATATGAATCTTTCCAAGATAGAATCTCATGGTGTCAATGTTACCCGTATCTTAAAGGCAATGGAAGAAGTTTTGAAGGATCGGAGTACAGTATTACAGCCCATAGATTTGATGATGTGTTGTCGTAAAAATTTTGAGATGTTGAATACTTATTATGCACAGGATATTAAGGATTATCATATACGCACAGAATTCAATGAGCAGCTGGAGTTTGTGGCTGTCAATGCAAACGCGGAGCAATTAAGTAAGACTGTAATGAGTCTTTTGGCTAATAGCGTATATGCCGTGAAGAAGAAATTTAACCAAAATCCTTATGATGCAGTGATCCGTTTATCTGTCGATCTTATTGAAGGAAAACAAGTGTGCATACATGTTTATGATAATGGAATAGGTATTGAGGATACAATTATTGAACGGATTTTTGATCCTTTCTTTACAACCAAGACTACAGGTGAAGCTGCTGGTGTAGGATTGTTCCTGAGTAGAGAAATAATATTGAATCATAATGGAGCAATTACGGTACATTCACAGAAAAATGAGTATACGGAATTTGTAATATCCCTGCCTTTGAATGAAGAAGGAATTTCTGCGGATTTGAAAACGGTTAATTAAAAATTTTATACGGATATGGAAGAGTTGAAAAAACAAATAGAGAATTTACAGAATCAGTTGCAGCAACAGGAAAAACTGGCCTCTTTAGGAATGCTTACTGCTGGAATTATGCACGAAATCCGCAATCCGTTGAATTTTGTGATTAATTTCAGTAAGATGTCGGATGTGCTGCTGAAAGACCTGACAGATATACTGACCGATGTAAAAGAAGGCCTTTCGGACGAAGACCTTGAAGAGACAGAGGAGATTATTGCAGACTTGGAAGAAAATCTTTCAAAAATAAAAGAGCACGGAGAACGTGCGATAAACATTGTCAACAACATTCTTCTTGCTTCGCGAGGCAAGGAAGATGAATGGATACCTACCGATATATGTAAGCAGGTAAAAGAGTATGTCTGGTTGGCCTATCATGCTATGCGTGCCAATTATAATGGTTTTAATGTTTCCATTGAAGAAGATTATCCAGAGAATTTACCTTTGGTTTTGGTTATACCACAAGATCTGAATCGTGCCGTTCTCAATGTTTTAAATAATGCTTATTACGCGGTTTGGGAAAAGCAGCAGCAATGCACGGATGGAAGTTACAGTCCGGCTGTTCGTGTAAGTGTCAGCATGGCAGGAGAAGAATTATGCATTAACATAGCTGACAATGGTAAAGGTATTTCAGAAGAAAATAAACAGAAAATTTACGATAACTTTTTTACGACCAAACCTGTTGGACATGGTACGGGACTTGGAATGGCTATAACCCGAAACATCATTGTACAGAAACACCATGGACGGATTGAGTTTGAATCAGTACTGAATGAGGGTACGAAATTTTCACTGATTATTCCGATGAAGCAATGAAAAGATTTTTTTTGTTCATAGTAGGATTGTGGGTATGTGTTGGAGTCTTTGCTCAGGAAGGAAAGGAAATCCAGCTGTACAAACAGGCAGAGGAAGCGTATAAGATCGGACGTTTTGAGGAAGCTATCAAATTACTTTCAGATAATCTTGATGACTTTTCTTCACGAACGAGAGAGACTTTCTTGAGATTGTTGGCGCTGTGTTATCTGGAAGAAGACAAGACAACAGAAGCGGAGCAGTATGTTTCCATGCTGCTTAAATATAACCCTTATTATACAGTTAGTTTTTCTGATCCTTTACGTTTTGCGGATATGATAGAACGTTTGAAAAAAGGGCAGGTAACTATTACAACCGCATCTCAGCAGGTAGAGAATATTGATGAGGCTCCGGTACCGGTTACTTTGATAACGGAAGAAATGATTAAGGCAATAGGTGCACGAAATTTGAAAGATGTCCTTTTAGCTTATGTGCCTGGTATGACTTCTGTAGAGGGGTTAGATGAAGACAATGTTGCAATGCATGGAGTTTATTCTGCAGGTCAGGAGAAAATTCTTATTATGCTGAATGGTCAACGTATGAATGCACGGTCTACTAATAAAGCGGCTCCAGACTATAGTATATCTCTTGATAAGGTTAAGCAGATAGAAGTCTTACGTGGTCCGGCTTCCTCTTTGTACGGTAATGTGGCACTTGTCGCTGTGGTCAACTTGATAACTAAAGATGGTGTGGATATTGATGGTATAGAGTTGTCTGCCGGTGTGGGAAACTTTGGAACAAGAAAAGCTGATTTGCTGTTTGGTAAGCATTTTGTTGATATTGATTTTATGGGTTGGGCGTCGTTTTACACATCGAAGGGAGAAAAAGTCTTTGTACCCAAGGCTTCAGTGATTGGAGAAAATCCACATGACGGTTATACCCGGATCGGTGCTTATAATCATAAACCTTCTTATGATTACGGTTGTGTTGTGAATTGGAAAGATTTATCTTTGACGTTTAATCGGCGTTATGGTAAGAAGGTTCCGTCTTATGCTGATATTTATACATCCTTGGGAGCACTTTATGATTACGATTCATATAAGCGGATAAATGGTGAATCTGTGGGTCTCGGTATGACATTTACGCATGCTGGTGTTAGTTATGCTAAGCAATTTGGTAATATAAGTTTAAATTTAGATGCTTACTTTGATTTGAACGAAAGTCTTCTCTATTCTGTATCTGGGGATTCCGTATATAGTGTTTTATCGGAAGAAGGACATTATGGATATTTTCAAGTAATTAATTGGACTGAGTATGTTGTAGGTGGTAATGCCATGGCAAATATTAGTTATGATTGGTTAGGGAAGGGTAATTTATTGATTGGTACTCAAATTGAATATATGAACCTTAATGGAGCGGAAGGATATGTTGGGGATAATTTTACAAATGTATTTATGTATTGGCCTATTAATCCAGTGAAATTGGGTCATGAAACCAGTTATTCTCCTTTTATACAGTTGAAGCATGCTTTTTCAGATAATTGGATATTGAATATTGGTGGTCGTGAAGATTTTAAGAAACGTAAGAGTGGAGTTCTTTATTCTTCATTTTCGCCACGTTTATCTTTAATTTATATTATGAATGAAAGATTTAACGTCAAAGGAAGTTATGCTCGTTCGTTTGTAGATGCTCCTTACTACTATAGATATAATGAGTCTCCTTCTTCTAAGGGGCCAGAAGATATGCGTCCGGAGCATATGAATGCAGTCCAATTTAGTATGAATTATAATCCATTGGCTAATCTTTCTTGGAGTAATGTGTTCTTTTATAATAAGCTGACAGATTTTATCTATCGGGATGCAAATGCGGAAGCTGATGATTATCGGTATCTGAATGCAGGAGAGTTGCAGACATTGGGGGTAGAAAGTTCTTTGCAATATAGAACTCCTCGTTTTTTTACTAATTTCAATTTAACGTGGCAGCATGTTCTAAAAGGAAAAAGCTATACATTCTCTGGTCATCAGGTATATAACGTTCCTAATTGGTTTGCTAATCTGACTCTACAGGGCAATGTAATAAAGCGTGGAGAACATGCTCTTTGGCTTTATGGTAATGGAAGGCTTACAGGTCGTCAGCTTTCTCCGATAGAAAATGTCATGATAGGAGGTGAATACAAGACTGATATGGAAAATACACTGCCCACGAATTTTGTAATGAACGCAGGTGTACGTTATCAATATAAACGTTTGGGCGCAGAACTTTCTTTTTATAATTTATTAGATAATACATATTATCAAGGTGGAAGTACTTCTGTTCCTTATATACAACAAGGCTTTTCTACCGTATTTTCATTAACATATAAAATAGATTGAAAAGAAATGCAATTATGAGATGTGCTTTGAATAAATTCCAGCGTATGCTTTGGCAGTATGCAGAATTATACCCTGTAGATTATTATAATTTGGGGTTAAGTTTCTTTTTGTCAAAGAGCTTAAATCCGAATATCTTGGAGGAGGCTTTTTCTTATCTTGTTCGCTTAACTGACAGCTTACATGCTGTTTTGGTTGAAGAGCAGGGAGAATATTGGTTGGAAACAGAAAATACTTCCCGTTACGACTTCCGTCATGCTACTGGTGAATATTCTTTAGAGCAATGTGCCGAAGACATGAAAGCTTTTACAAAAGAAGCTTTTGACTTGACTATTCAACAACCTATACGTGTCAAACTATATAAGCTGAATGATGGAACATGGATGTTGTGTGTAGTTTTCCATCATATATGTATTGATGGAGTTTCTGTTGTAGATTTGTTGAATTTGTGGGCTGAAATATATGACTCTTTAGATGAGGCAGGTGTTTATCCTGAATTGGAAATATCTTCTTTGCAGGCTTGTGCCAATGCTATGATGCAGTATGAAAAACCTTCACAGATGAAGGTCGCACTTGATTATTGGCATGAAATGCTGAATGGTAAATCACAAAATATTCAATTGCTTGAGATGGCTTCATCGATAAGCAAGGATTATGAATATGATTATGTACCATTTGAAATAGGAAAAAATTTAAATGAGATTATTGTGCATCTTTCTAAAGAGTTGACGACTACTCCTTTTATGGTAATGTTATCGGCTTGGATGTTGGTAATGCAGCGATTATCTGGACAAGAGACAATCTTTATTGATACTACGGTGAATCTCCGTCCGACTGGTTTGCATAATATGATAGGGTTCTTTGTGAATAATCTTCCATATTCTTGTGATTTTACTACGGATATGACTTGTGCTGAATTGATACGTTATGTTACAAAGCAACGTAAAAGATTAAAGAAAGCCCAGTTCCTGTCTTTTTCTGAAATAGTGCTTGCGTTAAGACAAGAAGAAAGAAATACAACTATTATAGGTAATACAAATGTAGGTATTAATTATGTAGGCTGGAGTGACGCTTTACATATCCCGTTTCATCAAGTAGAATGTAGGTTTTATCAACGTTTGGACAATCGTTCCACACTTGAAGTGTTCTTGGAGGTTGAACCCACTCCTGACGGACATGCACGGGTTTGTTATCACAAGACATTGTTCCATCGATCTTATGTGAAGTCTATTGTACAGTCTTTTAGAGATGTGCTTACTGCTTTTGCAACTATGCCTGACATGTCGTTGTCTGAAATCTCTTTATTATCCGGAGAACAGCAGATTCAATTGTGCTTGGATGCATCGGCTAATATATATAAATTGACACCGGTTTCTTGTTCCGTTAATGAGGTCTTTCAATCTGTTGCTTTACAGTATCCGGAACATACGGCTTTAGTTTATGGGGATAAGCGCTGCACTTATGCTGATTTGCGGTGCCAAATAGATGATTTAGCTTCTCGTTTACTTCATGTTTTCCTGTCTGTAACTCCGGGTGAACCGATTGGTATTTATACAGCTGATAAGATGCAGGCGATTATTTGGATTTTCAGTATTCTTCGTATAGGTGGGACCTATGTGTACTTGTCTATGGATTATCCGGTCGATCGTCTGCAATTTATCATAAAAGATTATGGCATTCGTTTTATTCTTTCTGACAGGGAGGAACTGACTTCGCTTTTATCTGATGACATTGTGATTATTTCACCTGATAAGTCGGATGCTTTTGCAGCGCAAAGGTTACCGACTGTTCTGCCCGATACGAATGCTTATATTATTTCCACATCGGGAACTACCGGTATTCCTAAAGGAATTCCTATTACTCATCGTCAGATCTTGCATCTGATGCAGTCGCAGATAGGATTTAAATATGATCAGGGAGGGATTGTCCTGCAGTATGCCAATTTAAGCTTTGATGCGTCAGTCTGGGAGATTTTTGGTGCTTTGTTAAGTGGAAGAACTTTGGTCATTGCTACAGAAGATGAACGTTTTTCGCTTCCGTTATTTATAGACTTAATGGAAAGGGAAGCTGTTTCGATCGCTTTTATACCGCCTATTCTTTTAGCTGAATTACAAACAGAATATCCTGATAAAAATTTACCGTCTTTACGTGTTCTTGTTACGGGGGCTGATACGACTCCGGAAAAGGTGATTCGTCATTGGCAAAAAGACCGCATATTTATTAATGGTTATGGACCATCAGAATGTTCTGTTTATACTACATATTGTTTGATGGAGTCCACAACTCCTGCCAATGACATTGGTTTGCCTGCTTTAGGCCTTTCTACATACGTACTTGACCATCACTTACATATTCAGCCTGATTATGTTAAGGGTGAATTATATGTCGGTGGTCCTCAACTGACATCCGGTTACATCAACCGTTCGGAGCTGAATGCTGCCAAGTTTATTCCAAATCCGTATGCAACGGAAGAAGATAAGCGCTTAGGTTGTAATTTGATGTTGTATGCAACAGGAGATTTGGTAATGCGCACTTCCGAAGGGCATTTGATTTTCTTAGGTCGTAAGGATAACCAAGTCAAAATACACGGTTTTCGTGTTGAGCTGGGTGAAATAGAAATGCGTTTAAATCAACATCCGTCGGTAGCCCGTGCTGTTGTGGTGGTTCGCGAATTAGAAGGGGACCGTCGTCTGGTGGCATACGTACAGTCTTGTGCTGATGTTGCTGTTTCTGAACTTCGTGTACATTTGGAGGCATATCTGCCTTATTATATGATTCCTTCAGCTTGGGCATTTGTTGACTCTTTCCCTATGACTGCAAATGGAAAACTGGATTTCCGCAATTTGCCGACTCCTTCGATACAAGACAGTACGACTGGTAGTTATGTTCCTCCGGTTACTTCAGAAGAGCGTATTCTTGCTTTTGCTGCAGCTTCGGTTTGTGCCGTTGAACAGGTCAGTACAGATGTTAACCTTTTTGACCTTGGGGTTACTTCCATACAGGTGATGATGATTGTATCTGAAGCTGCGACGTTAGGACTTGACTTGTCTGCCTCGGCATTTTATCGTTATCGTACTATTCGTGAGATTGCCCGTCATTGTGATTCTACGATTTGTTATTGGTATAAAAAAGAAGATAAGGATAAACCGATAGCTGTTATTGTGTGTGGGGATACTTATTTTGCACCTGATTATTTGCCGCTGGCAGAACAATTGGCTGCAAATTATTCTGTACTGGTGCTTGAAACCTACCATGAATACATGTATCGTACTTCTGCAACGACTTGGAAACAAGTTATTGAGGCTTATTATGTTATTTTGTCTAAGACATTGGATGGACATACTCCCCAATTGTTATGCGGATTCTGCATAGGTGGCGAAATGGCTTTGTTTTTAGCTTCTCTTTTTAGTAAACAAGAAGTACAACCTGAATTGCTTTTGATTGACAGTTTTATACGGAGGGATAAGTCATTACCTGTAGCTATTGATTATCCGGGTACAACTGAGATTATTAATGCTCGCCGTAAAAAGGAAACGGATGAGATGCTTGCCACACAAGAACTGCCTTCTTATGAAGGTGAGATTCACCTTATCCTCGCATCGCAATTTACTACGGAGCGTTTGCATTTGGAGGATAATGATATGCTTGAAGCCGCCCGGCGTCAATTTGAAGAAAATGCAGCGGAATGGAGGAGGGTTTATCCTCAGTGTATCATAGAATGGGTGGATGCAATGCATTGGGATGCTTTGAAAAAAGTCAGGATAGACAAATAAGACTTTGATTTATTGGTTGTTTGAGAAATTTTGGATACTGATTATGATACAAAACGAAACAATAGCTAATCTCCTGACACGGGTTACCGTCAGGAGATTTACTGATGAACCGGTAAGTGATTCAGATCTGCATGTTCTGTTGCAGGCAGCTATGGCTGCGCCAAGTTCGATGAATCTGCAACCGTGGCATTTTATTGTGGTAAAGGATGAGGCTATAAAGCAGTGCCTGAAAGACTGTTTGCCGTACGCCAAGATGGTCAATAAGGGCTGTATCGGCATTGTGGTGTGTGGAGATGTATCTCTTTATGACCATGTCAACCAGGTAGACCGGGAGGATAATACGCTTTATTGGGTGCAGGATTGTTCGGCAGCTTCCGAGAATATACTCGTGGCCGCCCATGCTATGGGGCTGGGCGCCGTATGGACAGGAGTTTATCCTTTGGAAAGCCGTATAGTCAAGTTGAAAGAGGTGTTGTCTGTACCTGAACGGATTGTGCCGTTGAATTTGATATTGGTGGGGCATCCGGTGAATATTCCTTCCCCCAAGGAAAAGTGGGACGAAAAGAAGATACATTATAATAAATTTTAAGTATGATGAAAGGAATCCGGTTACACCATGTTGGTTATACCGTTGCCGATATCCGTGTTTCGGCGGAGCAATTTGCTTTACTGGGGTATCAGACGGGTGATATTCTTTATGATGAAGGGTTGCAGGTGGAACTTTGCTATCTGACAAAGGGTGACGGCCCTGTGATAGAGCTTGTGCATCAGTTACAGGAAGACTCATTGGAAGCGGATTTGCTTCGGTCAGGTGGCGTAATGCCTTATCATTTAGGTTATGAGACTGAAGCTTTCGATGATGTCTGCCAGAAATTGGAAAAGCAAGGATACAAACGCTTGTTTGATCCGGTGTCTGTCAAAGTATTACAGGATATTCGTATCTGTTATTTCCATCATCCGGCTATAGGCTATATTGAATTGTTGGAAAATATTGATTGATAACTGAATAAGTTCATTTAAATCTGTGACTTCTGTAAAGTGGCATGTTGGATGTTTTGTTGAAAACGAACGTTTGTTTTGAGTGAAACGTCCTCATGTTCGAATGGAAACGTGAGGACGTTTTTTTGCCTATTTGTTTAGTAATTGTTGAGTGGCTGCACTTTTGTCCGTGTGCTGTTCGTCGAGGGGAGCAGAAGCAAACAGCGCATCCAGCTGATAGATTGGCACGGAGAGTATCGGTTGGAAATCTTCTGATCGGAGATAATGGCTGAGAGATAGCAGTAACTGTCGTGTAGCCGGACGTTCTTCCATTTGTCTGGTTATGTCCAGGTTCAGAAAGAATAATTTTCCTGTTCCTGTTCGGACTTCGAATGCAATGCCAAGTTTGCGGTTTATTTCGTACGTGTCAATGCTTTGAATGACGGGGGGTAATTCCGGTATCTCTGTCAAGTCGACGGCTCCGGCGTTATTCAGAATGTCATACCATTGCCAGTCGGCATAATAAGAGGTCGGGAAATCATGGAAGACCGGATGTTGCCAGTGAATGCTGGTGCCTACAATCATCGGGTCCCAGTCGAACATAATGGGATTCCAGAAATGGCTTGCGAACTTGGTTTTTCTTCCCAAGATGGAGTCGGGAATAAAGCACACAGATTTTCCCTGCAACAGCAATTTTCTGGCTTCCGTCCAGTTTCGGGTCAGTTGCAGTTCCTGAAGTGGATCTGTTGTGGTTGCGGGATATACCCAGATATCCCATTCGTTCCGGATGGACCGGTTGATTTCTGCTTTGAAGGTATATTTTCCTGCCTTGCTGATACCCGCCAGTGATATTTCTATTTTTCCCAACGAATCTACATTGCTGGTCTTGATGGAAGGATGGGATAATTTTCCTTGGTTCACAATCTGTCCGGATTCGTCTGTCAGTTGCCATTTTATTTTTCCTGACGGAATGTCTTTTTCACCGTATTGGTAAATTCCCAATTGTGGGTTGAAGGTTTCCTGATTGGAGTAGATGCGCTTCGGAAAGCGTGCCAGTAGGACAACCGGGGCGCAGGATTCACGGAATTTTTCGGGCGAGATCAGGTGCTTGCTTTCCCAAAATGAGTCCAGAATGCCAACGAATGCGCTTCCCTGTCCCGGGAAGTCGGCCAGCCCGAGTAACTGGAATCCTCCGGATTTGGAGGAACGTAGCATGGCCTCGTTTACTTCCTTGTATTGAAGAACCGTATGGGCACCACTCGCCCGGAAAAATTCATCTGCCTGATGTAGCATGCCATTCTGGGTCAGCCGTTCCTGGAAAACTTTGAAATTACGCGCTTCCAGTACGCCGGTATATTTGGATATTTCCTGAAAGTCAGGATACATACAGCGTTGTCCGGTTTCGTGTGCAATGACAGGAACATCAATGTCTGAAGCTTCGTTTCTGTCCCAGTCGGTGCTTGGAGTCCCTTCGTATACAGTAATCCATCCTTTGTCCGTGATGTGTGAGGTGTAAAACTGGTCGGAGGTGACATGGGTGCGTGCCGTTGAAGCCGAGTAAAGGTGACGGTTATCGTAAGCCTGTCCTTTTTGGATCAAATCTTCGAGAACCGAAAAATCCCCTTCATTTTCATTCCCGTTACAGAACAGCAGGAATGAAGGATGATTACCGTATTCATCCAGTATGGCATACATTTCTTCTTCGAAGAATTTCCGGCGGGCAGGATATTTTCCTGCGTCTTTTATCCACATTGGTAGTTCTACCTGCAGGTAGAGACCGGCCTCGTCGGCTGCTGCAAATGCGGCTTCCGGAGGACACCAGGAGTGAAAGCGGACATGGTTGAATCCGTATTCTTGTATTGTTCTGAAAATATTTCTCCAGTCTTCAATGTTGGTTGACGGGTAACCGGTCAGGGGAAAGACGGCGCAGTCCAGTACTCCTCTCAGGTGAATGTCTTTGCCGTTCAGACGGATGTGATGTTTTCCCTGGGTCACTTCCCGCATGCCGAACTGGATTTTCCGGCTGTCGATGCCTGATGCTGTGCTTAATGTGGTTTCCAGCGAATACAGTATCGGTGAAAATTCATTCCATAGCTGAATGTTCTTGCCCAGTGCCAGTTCCTGCTCGATTACTTTGGTCGTTTCATCGAAGGTAACGGCGGAAGATGTCTGTGTGATTGTTTTTCCTTGAGAATCTTTGACCGTAAACAGCAGTTTGCCGGTATGTCTTTCTTCAGACGGGTGAAAGGTACAGGCTATGTTGATTGTATGTCGTTGTATATCGGGAGTAATTTTGATTTGATCAAGATAATGTTTCGGTTTGGCTTGCAGGGTAATCTGTCCTGTGATACCGTTCCAGTTTGTCTGCGTATGTTCTGTCGTTCCGTGTGCCCACTGGTCCATCGGATATTTCAGTCGGTTGTCTACACACAGTGTAAGTGTATGGGTGCCGGGAGTCAGCTGTCGGGTCAGTACGAACCGGTTGGGAGTTGAGAGACGTTCGTCTGTACCGGCTGGGGCTCCATCTACATATACACAGGTTTCCCAATGGCAGCGTTCCAGTGAAAGAATGATTTCTTTATCCTTCCATGAAGCCGGTATTTCAATGTCGCGCTGATACCAGGCCTGCCCGCAATATTCGAATTTGCGGCTCAGGCGGTCGATATGTGAGACACTGTTGGGAAGACCTTTTCCGTTTTCGTCCATGGATCCCGGAAGGAAGATGCATTCGGTCAGTTTCCGTGTATAAAGTTCTGATCCGGGCGTTTTCCCGAATCCCATCGGGTCTGTCTGAAAATGCCACAATCCGGATAAGTCCATCAGGTTTTCTTGTTGGGCTGGTACCCAAAGAGAGAAGCATAATCCGATAAGAAGGCAGATGTATTTTTTCATATATTTCAGGTATCAATGATAAAATCTTCTGTATTGTTTCGTACAAGGCTATTTCCGCCTGGTCTGTTCTTTTCTGAATATGGTTAATCCTTTGCAAAATAACTTTTTTATTAATAGAAAAAGAATAGATAATTTATTGGATGTGATGGATTATTTTTTGATAAATATTGTATGTTTGTAATTATATTGCAGTTAAGACCGGGATATGATAAGACGAAAAGATGGATTCGATGGCGAAAGGGCACTGGTACTTCCTGTATCGGTAGTAAAAGAGCTTGAAAATGATGTTGTGGCGTCTGTTCTTTACATTACGGATATTGGTTACTATCCTAAGGCGTGGCATCATTTCAGGGAGCGTGCCGAACCTATTGACCAGTATGTATTGATTTATTGTGTGGAGGGAGAAGGTTGGTACCGGTTGAAAGACAGGGAGTATAAAATAACTTCCAATCAGTATTTTATCTTACCGGCGGGTGAACCTCATGCGTATGGGGCAGATACGGATCATCCGTGGACCATTTATTGGGTTCATTTTAAAGGAAAGCTGGCTGTTGAGCTTTCTTGTCAGGCGGCTGTTCCCGTTGAAATCAAGCCGGGGACAGATTCTCGGATTACCGGCCGGAACGATTTGTTTGAAGAGATCTTTTCTACATTGGAAATGGGTTACAGTCGTGAAAACCTGTTGTATGCCTGTTCCATTTTCCATCATTATTTAGGAACCTTGCGTTATTTGCAATCCTATCGGGCCGTGACATCTGGCAATGAGGAGAAGATGGATATAATTACTGTTGCCATCTATTTTATGAAAGAGAATATTGAGAAGAAATTGTCTCTGGAGGAGATAGCCTGTCATATCGGATATTCTGTCTCTCATTTTTCTGTATTGTTTACCCGCCGTACGGGGTATTCGCCTTTGGCCTATTTTAATCAGTTGAAAATTCAGCGGGCGTGCCGGATGCTTGATTTTACGGATATGAAGATTAACCAGATATGTTATAAAATCGGCATAGATGACTGCTATTATTTCTTAAGATTGTTTCGGAAAGTAATGGGTATGTCGCCTACCGTTTATAGACGAATGAAAAAAGGATAAGTAGCCATATCTTTGTCGGTGAAAAAGAAGCGGACCATGCAGAACTGACGAAAGTTTTTTCTTTCGGAACTCTGCATGGTCCGCTTATAAAGGGTAGTTTTTCAGACCTTTATTTTTTCAAGGCTGCAATGCTTTCTTTCAGTGCGGCGATCTTTGTTTCGGCATCGGCCTGTTTCTTGCGTTCCATTTCGATGACGTTTGCCGGAGCTTTGCTGACAAATTTTTCGTTGCTCAGCTTTTTCATGACGCTCTGCAGGAAACCTTCCTGGTATTTCAGATCGGCTTCAAGCTTTTTCAGCTCTTCTTCTACGTTGATCAGGTTGCCCAGAGGAACGGCATATTCGGTTGTACCAACCATGAATGCGGCGGCACCTTCTGCCTTGTTGTCTACCGTGTCGATGGATGAAAGGTTGCACAGTTTGGCAATGACCGGATTGAATGTGGCAACCGGACTTTCACCTACCACTTCCAGTGACAGGGCTTCTTTCTGAGCGATGTTCTTCTGCAGACGGATGGTACGGATACCACCGATTACTTCTTTCACGGCTTCGAACTGTGCGATGATTGTTTCATCATATTTGTCGGAGACCTGCAGTGTCTGTACCATGATGCTTTCTCCCGGTTTACGGTCGTAGATGTGCTGCCACAACTCTTCGGTGATGAACGGCATGAACGGATGCAACAGTTTCAGCAAGGTGTCGAAGAAGCTCAGGGTCTTTTCATACGTTGTCTTGTCGATAGGCTGTCCGTAAGCCGGTTTTACCATTTCGAGGTACCAGCTTGAGAATTCGTCCCAGAACAGTTTGTATACAGCCATCAGGGCTTCGCTCAGACGGTATTTACCGAACAGGTCGTTTACTTCGGCGGCAGTCTTGCACAGCATGGCTTCGAACCATTTGGTTGCCAGTTTTGCATATTCCGGCTGTTCCATATCGGCTACGTTCCATCCCTTGACCAGGCGGAAAGCATTCCATATCTTGTTGTTGAAGTTACGTCCCTGTTCGCAGAGTGCATCGTCAAACAGAATATCGTTTCCGGCTGGAGCCGAAAGCATCATACCCATACGTACACCGTCGGCACCGTATTTGTCGATCAGTTCCAGCGGGTCGGGTGAATTACCCAGTGATTTTGACATCTTGCGTCCCAGCTTGTCGCGTACGATACCGGTAAAGTAAACGTTCTTGAACGGCATGTCGCCCATGTATTCGTAACCGGCCATGATCATACGGGCTACCCAGAAGAAGATGATGTCCGGACCTGTTACGAGGTCGGAAGTAGGGTAGTAGTATTTTATTTCCTCATTGCCCGGATTGTTGATTCCGTCGAACAGTGAGATAGGCCACAACCAGGACGAGAACCAGGTATCCAGACAGTCGTCGTCCTGACGCAGATCTTCCGGTTTCATGTCCTGATTTCCTGTTTTCTGTTTTGCCAGTTCGAGTGCCTGTTCCGGCGTTTCGGCTACCACATAGCCGCCTTGCGGAAGGTAATAAGCCGGAATGCGGTGTCCCCACCACAATTGACGGCTGATACACCAGTCTTTGATGTTTTCCAGCCAGTTGCGGTATGTGTTCTTGTATTTGGCCGGATAGAATTTCAGCTCGTCGTTCATGACGGGCGGCAAGGCCATATCGGCAAAGTGTTTCATCTTCAGGAACCACTGCATGGACAGTTTCGGTTCGATAGCCACGTTGGTACGTTCAGAGAAGCCTACCTTGTTGGTATAGGCTTCTACTTTTTCAAGCAGACCGGCAGCGTTCAGATCCTTTTCAATCTGTTCGCGTACATCGAAACGGTCCATGCCTACGTACATACCGGCGGCTTCGCTCAAAGTACCGTTGTCATTGAAAATATCGATTGATTTCAGGTTGTATTTTTCTCCCAGCATGTAGTCGTTTACATCATGGGCCGGAGTAACTTTCAAGCATCCTGTACCGAATTCGATGTCTACATAATCGTCTTCAATCACTGGAATTACGCGATTTACCAACGGTACGATAACCTGTTTGCCTTTCAGCCAGTGGTTCTTCGGATCGTTCGGATTGATACACATGGCGGTATCGCCCATAATGGTTTCCGGACGGGTGGTAGCCACTACGGCGTAGCGGCGTCCCTGTGCGTCGCGGTGAACTACTTCGCCTTCTTCGCCGGTTTCACCGCTCATGTCATCGTTGGCCACATAGTAGCGGAGGTAATACAGCTTGCTGTGCTCTTCCTTGTAGATAACTTCTTCGTCGCTCAGGGCTGTCAGGGCTTTCGGATCCCAGTTAACCATGCGTACGCCTCTGTATATCAGTCCCTTGTTGTACAGGTCGACAAATACTTTGATGACACTGGCACTGCGCTTTTCGTCCATGGTGAAGGCAGTGCGGTCCCAGTCGCACGAAGCACCCAGCTTGCGGAGCTGTTTCAGGATAATGCCTCCGTGTTCTTCTGTCCAGGCCCATGCATGTTTCAGGAATTCCTCACGAGTAAGATCGGTTTTCTTTATTCCCTGTTGAGCCAGCTTGTTTACTACTTTGGCTTCTGTCGCGATGGAAGCATGATCTGTTCCCGGTACCCAGCAGGCATTTTTTCCCATCATACGGGCGCGGCGAACCAGAATATCCTGGATGGTATTGTTAAGCATGTGTCCCATGTGGAGCACTCCGGTCACATTTGGCGGTGGAATGACGACGGTGTAAGGTTCACGTCCGTCGGGTTTTGAACTGAAAAGTTTGTTGTCCAGCCAATACTGGTACCATTTACCCTCCACGTCAGCGGGATTGTACTTACTTGCTAATTCCATGGTTCTGTATCTTATTTAAAAAGTTTATCGATAGTGGTTGTAAAAATAGTAAAAGTCATCGGATTTTCAGATATTTTCATCTTCATCTTCTTCATCGAAATCAAAATCCAGATCATCCAGGTATTCTGGTGTGAAGAATTCATCCAGATCACGCCGGTCTTTTTTGGTTGGGCGTCCTGTTCCTCTGGCACGGTCGATGAATCCGCTGATTCTGTTCATTTCCAGCAGTTCATACTGATCGGGTGTGGTCACATTTTCCATGATTTCGGGTACAAGCTTGGCGCCTACACGTTTCTCGATGGCCTGTAATACCTTGAAGGAATAAGTGACAGGCGGTTTTCTGACCTGGATTGTGTCGCCAGGCTTGATCATACGGGCAGGTTTGGCTTGTGCGCCGTTGATACTGATCCGGCCTTTTTTACAGGCTTCGGCTGCGATGGTGCGTGTCTTGAAGATACGTGCAGCCCATAGCCACTTGTCTATTCTAGCTTCAGCCATATTATTTGTTATTGTATTGGTTCATGGTAAGGTTCAATCCGGCCAGGCAGAAACTTTTGATGATTTCCCCTGCAAGTTCCAGTCGTTCGGGCATTTGTTTCAAGTCTTCCTCGTCGAAGTGTCCCAATACGTAGTCTACCTGTGCGCCTTTTGGAAAGTTATTTCCGATTCCGAACCGCAACCGGGCATAGTTTTGCGTACCCAATATGGCAGCGATGTGTTTCAGTCCGTTATGTCCGGCGTCGCTCCCTTTTCCTTTCAGACGCAGGCTGCCAAAAGGAAGTGCCAGGTCATCAACAACGACCAGTACATTCTCCAGTGGAATTTTTTCCTGTTGCATCCAGTATCTTACAGCATTCCCACTCAGATTCATGTAAGTGGAAGGTTTCAGCAGGATGAGTTGTCTGCCTTTGATGGAAAGAGTGGTCGTAGCTCCGTAACGGCCATCCTTAAAAACAATATTGGACGCCTTAGCCAGGGCGTCCAATACCATAAATCCTATATTATGACGGGTTTCACGGTATTCTTCGCCGATATTCCCCAGTCCTACAATCAAATATTTCATTGAAAGGATTTTGAAAAACTCAAGTTTGATTCGGATTATTTACCAGCAGTAGCCTGAGCACCACGAGCAGCACGAGTCAATTTAACAGCACATACGACAGCTTCCTTGGCGTTTATCAGTTCCAGACCTTCGAAGTTCAATTCACCAACTTTGATAGTCTTGCCCAAACCTAAGTTTGTTACGTTGATTACCAGACGTTCCGGAATAACATTGTACAAAGCTTTCACTTTCAGTTTACGGATCTGAAGAGCCAATTTACCACCGGCTTTTACACCTTCAGCCAGACCTTCCAACTGAACAGGAACTTCCATTACGATAGGTTTAGTTTCGTCAATCTGATAGAAGTCTACATGAAGAATCTTGTCAGTTACCGGATGGAACTGGATGTCTTTCATGATTGCATTCACTGTCTTACCGTCAATGTTCAGGTCTACAACGTAGATATGCGGTGTGTATACCAGCTTACGCAAGCCTTCGTTAGATACTGTGAAGTGAGTTGAAACCGGGTTGCCGTTTTCGTCTTTCTGGATACCGTACAATACGCAAGGTACACAGTCATTGTTACGCAGTTCGCGAGTTGCTTTCTTACCAGTTTCTGTTCTCAGAGAACCTTTGATTTCAATTGATTTCATGTTTTTGAATTTTTTTGTGTTACTCTAAATTAAGTGATTTCTTTATGCTTAATTCGCCATCACACGATGTGGTATATCACACGATGAGCTTAAAAAAGCGGTGCAAAGGTAGTTCTTTTGTACGAAATGTGCAAATTAATCTCTTTATTTTATGAATATCCGGTTAAAAATCAATGTCTATTTTGATTTCTTCCGGGTTTAATGCATGTTGGTCGTCTTGGCTTTCGTCTGATGAGAAAGTCTGTGATGTATTTGTGGCAGGTCCCTGCTCTTCTTCGATGTAGTCGATGACTTGCTTCAGTCCATGCACAAATTTGGCAAAATCCTCCTTATATAAGAATATTTTATGTTTTTCGAAGCTTACCTGTGGGTTTTCTCCTTCGCCTGCCATTACCTTTTTGCTTTCGGTGATGGCCAGATACATTTCGTCTTTACGGTTTTTCTTGACATCCAGATAATAAATACGCTTTCCTGCCTTGACTGCTTTGGAATAAATAATTTCCTTGTCGCCGCCTTCTGATGTGTTTTTTTTTCTTGAGTCTTCCATAACCTGATTTTTTATTTCGTTTAAAAGCGCTTCAAAATTGATTATTTTTTTTATATGTACAAAAAAAAGAGCAGTAAAAAACGGAAATTTCTAAAAAATAGAAAAAAAAGACGATGAATATAGGGTTTTTGAAGTAAATTATATATTTTTGCGGCCTAAAAAGTTATATTGAAATAAGGTATGATTAACAGAGTTCTCATTCGTCTTAAGATAGTTCAGATAATCTATGCTTATTATCAGAACGGTGGTAAAAACTTGGATACAGCAGAAAAGGAATTGTTTTTCAGTCTTTCCAAAGCGTATGATTTGTACAACTATCTTCTGCTTCTGATGGTGGAAGTAACACGGTATGCGCACAAACGTCTGGATGCGGCCAAGCACAAGCTGGCTCCTACGCAGGAAGACTTGTCGCCGAATACAAAATTTGTAGATAATCGTTTCATAGCCCAGCTGGAAGTAAACCAGCAATTGAATGATTTTGCAAATTCTCAGAAAAAGACCTGGGAGAACGAAACAGACTTTATCAAGAATCTGTGTGAACAGATCATGCAGAGTGATATATATAAGGAGTATATGGCAAGTGAAACTTCTTCTTACGATGAAGACCGTGAAGTTTGGCGTAAGCTTTATAAGAAAATCATTTTTAACAATGCGGCATTGGATGAAGTGCTCGAAGACCAGAGCTTGTACTGGAACGATGACAAGGAAATTGTGGATACGTTCGTGCTGAAAACAATCAAGCGTTTTGATCCGGCAAACGGAGAAAAGCAGGAACTTCTTCCGGAATTCAAGGACGAAGAAGATCAGGATTTTGCACGCCGTCTGTTCCGTCGTTCTATTTTGAATGCCGATTATTATCGTCATTTGATCAGTGAGAATTCCAGAAATTGGGATTTGGACCGCGTGGCACTGATGGATGTCATTATCATGCAGATTGCCTTGGCCGAAATCTTAAGTTTCCCGAATATTCCGGTGAATGTATCTCTAAACGAATACGTAGAAATTGCCAAGTTGTATAGCACACCGAAAAGTGGCGGTTTCATCAATGGAACATTGGATGGAATTGTTAATCAATTAAAAAAGGAAAACAAGCTGACTAAAAATTAATATCTTTGTTCAGCTAATTTAATTTATAATAAAGAAAACGTATGAATTTGTTGACTATTGTGTTACAGCAAACGGGAGGTGCCGATTACTCCTTCCTGATTATGATGGTAGCTATTTTTGCTATCATGTACTTCTTTATGATTCGTCCTCAGAACAAAAAACGTAAGGAAATCGAAAATTTCCGTAAAGGTCTGGAAGTGGGTCAGTCTGTCGTAACAGCAGGTGGTATCTATGGAAAAATCAAGGAAATAGAAGATAATACAGTAATGGTAGAGATTGCTTCAGGTGTTAAAATTAAGGTAGATAAGAATTCTATCTATGCTGATGCCCAGGCTCAATCTCAGGTTAAGTAATAATTAGATAATAAAATAAGGGAGGGTGTTCGATGTGAAGAACATAAAGAAATATTATATCCCTGTTATACGTAAAACCAGAAACTTCCTGCTAAGTTCCAAATGCCGGGAGTTTCTGTTTTTTTTGTTTTTCGTATTCATATCTTTCTGCTTCTGGTTGTTGCAGATTTTAAATGACACTTATCAGACAGAATTCAATATTCCGTTGAGATTGAAGAATGTACCTAAAGAAGTAGTGCTGACTTCGGACATTCCGTCAGAAATCAAGGTAAAGGTGGAAGATCGTGGAACCATCTTGTTGAATTATATGCTGGGGCGTACATTTTTCCCTGCTACGTTTGATTTCTCCGATTATCAGAACAAGGGAACACGTGTGGTTATTCCGTCATCAGAATTGTCTAAGAAGATTTCAACCCAGTTGAATGCGACGACCCGTATTCTGGCTATTCGTCCGGACACTGTAGATTTCATTTACACGAAAGGAACGGCAATGAAAGTACCTGTGGCTGTCAATAAGGAAGTGACAACGGGGCGACAGTATTATGTCTCGGATGTGAAGTGTAATCCGGATTCGGTTACCGTTTATGCGCCTGAGGATGCCTTAAAGAATATATTGACGGCTTATACCCAGCCTATTGAACTGAAGGATATAACGGATACGGTGGTAAGGCATGTACCTTTGCAGAGTATACGTGGCATAAAGTATGTTCCTTCTTCGGTGGAAGTGTCTGTTTGTGTGGATATGTATTCTGAAAAGACGGTAGAAGTGCCCGTGGTAGGTTTTGATTTTCCGAAAGGAAAGATTCTTCGTACCTTTCCCTCGAAGGTGCAAGTGACTTTCCAGGTGGGTTTGTCGTATTTTAAGTCCATTACGGCAAATGATTTTTTATTGGGAATATCTTATCTGGATTTGCAGAAAGAATCGGGCGATAAGGCCAATGTCATTTTGCAGGGAGTACCCGATCATGTCAGCCATATCCGTATTTCACCGTCTTCCATTGATTACCTGATTGAAGAACAGGCTGTTCTTCATAAAGACTCTGTACAGCCATGATTAGGGTAGGAATTACCGGAGGAATAGGAAGCGGAAAGACGTATGTGTCTCATTTGCTGCAGGAGTTTGGAATTCCGGTTTATGATTCCGATTCGCAGGCAAAGCGCCTTACTGTTTCCGATCCTGATATCCGGAAAGGTTTGATACATCTTTTGGGTGAGCAGGTGTATCAGGGTGAAACTTTGAATAAAGACTTGTTGGCTTCTTATTTATTCGGAAGCCAGGAACATGCAGCCCGTGTGAATGCGGTAATTCATCCGGTTGTGTTCGCTGATTTTGATCGTTGGTGTAGGGATAGGGATACGGAAGCGGAGATCGTAGGGCTGGAGAGCGCCATTCTTCTGGAATCCGGATTTCATGTTCACACTGATTGTATATGGGTGGTTTCCGCACCGTTGGAGTTGAGGATTCAGCGGGCTATGCAGCGTGACGGGCGTGACCGTTCTTCGGTAGAGGCACGTATACAGGCACAGATGAGTGATGAGGAGCGAGAAAAACGGGCTGATTATGTAATTGTGAACGACGGTATACAGCCGCTGCTTCCTCAGTTGGAAAGAATACTTTATGAGCTGCGGCAAAGAAAAAAGTGCAGATAGTTTGTGTATGTCGTAACGGTGTTGTATTTTTGTTGATAATTAGATTAATCTCAAAATTTAGTAACTGAAATATTATGTTGAAGACAATTTTGGCAATCTCGGGGAAACCGGGTTTGTATAAGCTGATTTCACAGGCTAAGAATATGTTGATTGTAGAAACCGTTTCAGCGGAAAAGAAACGTGTGCCTGTGTATGCTAGCGATAAGGTAATTTCTTTGGGCGATATAGCTATGTATACGGACGCAGATGAAGTTCCTTTGGCTGAAGTCCTGGAGTCTGTAAAGAAGAAAGAAAACGGTGCTGTAGCTTCTTTGGATTATAAAAAAGCTTCTCAGCAGGAGTTGGTTGATTTCATGGCTGAAGTGTTGCCTAATTTCGATCGTGATCGAGTACATACAAGTGATATTAAGAAATTAATCCAGTGGTATAATATTCTGGTCAATGCAGGTGAAACCGACTTCGTTGGTTCTGCAGAATAAAGATTCATCGGATTTTATCTTTTTTGAAGGGAGGAGCTCATAAAGTGGGTTTCTCCTTTTTTGTTTTTCCGTCTTTGGTACGTATGTACGGGATGCTGAATTCATGAAAGTTCTTGTTTTTCAAAAATGAATCGGGATAAGAATAGGGTTGGGTGAAAACGAAAAAAGATGTCTTAAAAAAGACATCTTTGAATGAGAGCGGAAGACGGGACTCAAACCCGCGACCCTCAGCTTGGAAGGCTAATGCTCTATCAACTGAGCTACTTCCGCTTGTTTGAAGTGGGCAAAGATGGATTCGAACCACCGAAGGCGTAAGCCAGCAGATTTACAGTCTGCCCCATTTGGCCACTCTGGTATTTGCCCCTTAAAAGTGGAGCGGAAGACGGGACTCAAACCCGCGACCCTCAGCTTGGAAGGCTAATGCTCTATCAACTGAGCTACTTCCGCTTGTTTGAAGTGGGCAAAGATGGATTCGAACCACCGAAGGCGTAAGCCAGCAGATTTACAGTCTGCCCCATTTGGCCACTCTGGTATTTGCCCATTCGCTCTTGAGAAGCTGATTACCTCGTTTTCTCAATTGCGTTGCAAAGGTACGATTATTTTTTTAATCTGCAAACAAAATCGATCATTTTTATTGCAGTTATTGCACATTCATCTCCTTTGTTTCCTAATTTACCTCCAGAACGATCTTCTGCCTGTTGCATGTTGTTGGTTGTAATCAATCCATAAATAACTGGGACATCGGATGTTGCGTTAAGTTGGGTAATGCCTTGAGTAGCTCCGGCACATACATAGTCGAAATGAGGAGTATCCCCACGAACCACACAACCTAATGCGATAACTGCATCCACTTTTCCGCTTTTAATCATTTGGGCTGAACCAAATGTCAGTTCAAAGCTTCCAGGTACGGTTTGTACCAGTATATTTTCTTCTTTGGCACCATGTTTTTTTAGGGTCTTTACAGCTCCTTCGAGCAGAGAGCCGGTTATATTACTGTTCCATTCAGAAACAACGATACCAAAACGCATGGAGGATGCATCAGGTACTGAATTGAAATCGTAATCTGAGAGATTGTGATAAGCTGTTGCCATATAAATAGATTTTAAAAATAAAAAGATACGGATTTCACGGAGACACGGAAACAACGTTTAACCGTGTGAACCTGTGAAATCCGTATCTTATGTATTAGGAATGATAAAAATTATTTCATTATTTAGAAGCCCGTTCAATGTACTTGTCGATGTCCATAGCCTGGTAAGAATTAGCATATTTATTCTTTACCTGCTTGTAGGCTTCTACGGCCTCGGCATTCTTTCCTTGTTTTTCCAGAATCTGTCCTGCTTCAATCAGATAAATCGGACTTAATGCGGTGCTGTTGGCTCGGTCGGCGGCTTTCAGGAGAGTAGCTGCTGCTTTATCCAATTGTCCCAGATTTGCATAGCAGTTACCCAAAGTTGCCAATAAAGCCGGAGCAACCAGCTGATCATCGGCGCTGAACTGATTCAGGTATTTGCTTGCTTCTTCGTATTTACCCAGTTGTGCATAGCAGATACCTGCGTATGCATTGGCCAGATTTCCAGCCTTTGTTCCGCTGAATTCGTCGGCTATTTTGATAAAGCCCGTATATCCTTGTTTGTCACCGTTCAATGCTGTTTCATATTCGCTTGAACCGAAATATTGTTCACCTTTGAAAAGAGCTTCAGAAGCTTTCAGTTCGTTAGGAGCTGAGATGAAGTGCTTATAGCCTAAAAAGCCACATACGATCACTACTACGGCAATGACTGCTCCCAGCATTACATTCTTGTACTTTAAAAGGAATGCTTCAGAAGATACCAAGGCTTCATCTACATTCAGTGGGTCATGAGTTGTTTTCTTTTCTGTCATTTTTATTTTTGTTTTTTTTATTTCTGCTGATTATTTGTTATTTCGGACAGCAAAAGTAAGTCATTTATGCGTATTAATGAAATTTGTAAGCATGTTTTTTTATCAATCTTTCTTTTATTCTTATTTTTGTAGTTAAAATACAGAATCATTATGTGGCTGAAACGCATTTCAATTTTGAATTATAAGAATTTGGAACAAGTTGAGCTTTCTTTTTCCCGGAAAATGAATTGTATTATTGGTAAGAACGGGATGGGGAAAACCAATCTGTTGGATGCTGTATATTACCTTTCGTTTTGTAAGAGTGCAACCAATCCGATCGACTCGCAGAATATTTGTCACGGCCAGGAATTTTTTGTGATACAAGGCTTTTATGAAACCGATCTTCAGGAACCGGAAGAAATCTATTGTGGCTTAAAGAGGAAGCAGAAAAAACAGTTTAAGCGGAACAAGAAAGAATATACCAGATTGTCCGATCATATCGGGCTGGTGCCGTTGGTATTGGTGTCGCCGGCCGATGCCTTGTTGATATCGGGTGGAAGCGAAGAACGCAGGCGTTTCATGGATGTGGTGATTTCTCAATTTGACCGTGAGTATCTGGATGCTTTGATTCGTTACAACAAGGCTTTGCAGCAGCGTAATGTGTTATTGAAATCGGAGGTGGAACCCGATGCGGAACTGATGGCGGTTTGGGAAGAGATGATGGCTGCTGCCGGAACTGTGGTCTATCAGAAGCGGAAGGCATTCATTGATGAGTTTATTCCGGTATTTCAGTCATATTATGCCTATATCTCGCAGGAAAGAGAGCAGGTGAGTCTGGCTTATGAGTCGCATGCGGCTCAGGGAGATTTGTTGCACCTGATACAGGAGAGCCGTCAGCGTGACCGGGTGATGGGGTATTCCTTGAAGGGAATACATAAGGATGATCTGATTATGCAGCTTGGGGATTTTCCTATTAAACGGGAAGGTTCACAGGGACAGAATAAAACGTATTTGATTGCTTTGAAACTCGCTCAGTTTGAGTTCTTGAAACGTACTGGCAGTCAGACCACTCCTCTGGTTCTGCTGGACGATATTTTTGATAAGCTGGATGCTTCCCGGGTGGAACAGATTGTAAAGCTTGTATCGGGCGACAGTTTCGGTCAGATTTTCATCACAGATACCAATCGTGATCATCTGGATAAAATCTTAAAGAAAATAGAAGGGGACTACAAGCTGTTTGAAGTGGAAAACGGTGTCGTGACAGAACGAAAGGGGGAAATGCATGAAGCGCAATAATACGGAACTGGTAGGCGATGTGATTCGTCAGCTGCTGCGTCAGGAAGGATTGGAAACTCCTTTGAATGAATACCGGTTGGTTGAATCGTGGAGAGACGTTGTGGGACCTTATATCAGTAAGTATACAACCAATCTTTATATAAAAAATCAGATATTGTACGTGCATCTCTCTTCCTCTGTGCTCCGGCAGGAGCTGATGATGGGAAGAGAAATGCTGGTACGCAATCTGAATGCACATGTTGGCGCGCAAGTCATCGTGAACATAGTCTTTCGCTGATGCATCCGTTTTCTGTCCAGACTTCGTCCATCGGGCGATCGAACGGTTCCGTCGGAATCTGGGAAACGACCTGAAATGAAAAACAGATACCGATGTTATAAGTATGTAGTTTGGGAAGCAGACGGTCGTAATAACCTTTTCCCCTCCCCAAACGGTTTCCTTGTTTGTCAAAGCCTACTCCCGGGATGATGGCCAGATCGATGGCTGCATAATCGGTAACGGTTTCTCCTGTTGGTTCGTCAATACCGAAACTTCCTTTTTGCAAGGCTGACTTTCCCGAATAAATCCTCAGTTCCAGCTCATCACCGGTTACTACCGGCAATATAACTTGTTTGTTCCGGCTGATTTTTTCCACAAATTCGTGTGTCTGTACTTCGTCGGGCAACGAGTAGTAAAGCAGGATCGTTTTGGCCTGCTGGAACCGGGGATGATTTACCAGCTTGTCAAGCAAGCTGGTAGACCACATCGTAAGTTGTTGAGGAGAGTGCAGCTTTTTTTGCTGACTGATCCACTTGCGCAACTGTTTTTTTATCATTTTCCGAATCCGTTTTTGGAGCTGGAGCTTCAGGGAAAGACTTTCCTTCTTTCAGAACCTCCAGGGCTTTCAGTACTGTCTTATCACTTTCATTCAGGTATTGGATATACGACTCCATACCCAGCATGTTGTAGATGATATTTCCATACAAAGAAGTTTCGAACAGTTTCTTTGATTTCATCAGCATCAGGTTCCGGCGTTTCAGTCCTTTCTTGTCGGCCCACGTTGCAAATTTATCCAATACATTCTGGGTTTTCAAGTAGGCGACCAGTTTGTCCGGATCATTGTATTCTGACAGTTTATTGCGGTTCTGGTCTGTATATTCAAAGGTATATCGGATGATCATTCCTTTGCTGGCGGCCATCCGGAAATAGCTTGTCATGCCGGTAGTATCCTGGGGAACGAAAATATCCGGCATGATACCTCCTCCTCCGTAAACGGTACGTCCCAGGCTGGTATGATAAATCTCGTCTGTATTCTGTTTGATACTGTCGGCTGAGAAAAACTCACCGTGTTCATAACGGGTCAGAAGGTCGAGTTCGTATTCTTCACCTTTCCCTTTTTCATAAGGCTTTTGTATGCATCTGCCTGATGGCGTGTAATAGCGGGCAATGGTCAGGCGGATAGCCGAACCGTCACTGAATTCAATGGGTTGTTGTACCAGTCCCTTACCGAATGAACGACGGCCGATGATGGTTCCCCGGTCATTATCCTGTATGGCTCCGGCAAAGATTTCGCTGGCTGAAGCTGAGCCTTCATCTACAAGTACTACCAGCGGCATTTTCTGGCTGCTGCCTGTTCCGTTTGAGTTATAGTCTTCACGAGGTGATTTGCGTCCTTGTGTATATACGATAAGACGGTTGTTTGGCAGGAATTCGTTGACCATCTGAATGGCTGCCGCCATATATCCGCCGGTATTTCCACGCAGGTCCATAATAATTCCTTCACAGTTCTGCTGATTCAGCTGGGCCAGTGCGATCAATAATTCGGTATAGGTCGTTTCGCCGAACTTATTGGCTTTGATATACCCGAACTTGTCGTCTATCATGTAGGCGGCATCGATACTCTTTACCGGAATATCCCCTCTTACAACAGTAAATTGCAGGATGTCTTTTTCTCCCGGGCGGAAAATGCCCAGTTTTACCTTGCTTCCTTTTTTACCTTTCAGGCGTCTCATGGCTTCGCTGTTGGTTACTTTCTTGCCAACAAAGGCCGAATCGTCTACGGCTACGATACGGTCACCGGCCATGAGGCCTACCTTTTCGGAAGGACCTCCCTGAATGACACTGTTGATGTGGATGGTGTCGTCCTGAATGGTAAACTGTATACCAATTCCACTGAAACTTCCTTTTAAGTCGGCACTGACTTCTTCCATGTCCTTGGCAGGAATGTACGAAGAATGCGGGTCCAGTTCCGATAGAATCAGCGGCATGGCCTGTTCTACCAGATCATTCATCTTTACCGTGTCTACATACTGGTCATCGATGATCCGTAACAACGCATTCAGTTTGTTGGAAGATGTATTGATGATGCCCAGCTTGTTTCCGGAAAAGTGATTGGCGTAAAATGTACCGATTAAGATTCCCGCTACCAGGCAGACGGCCAGCAGGATCGGCATTAAACGATTGGTGTTACTTTTCATTGTTCTTCTCTTCGTTAGGATTTATATATACAACTTCGATTTTGGCTTTTCTCAGCAGTTCAAGTCCGTCTTCCAACCGATATTTTTCGGCATAGACCACTCGTTTGATACCTGCCTGGATTATCAGTTTGGCACATTCGATGCAGGGAGATGCGGTGACGTACAAGGTTGCTCCTTCGCTGCTGTTATTGGAACGTGCTATTTTGGTGATGGCATTTGCTTCCGCATGAAGTACATACGGGTAGGTGATATTGTTTTCGTCTTCGCATACATTTTCGAAGCCGGACGGAGTTCCGTTATATCCGTCAGAAATGATCATTTTATTTTTTACAATCAGTGCTCCCACCTTGCGTCGTTTGCAGTAGGAGTTTTCGGCCCAGATTCCTGCCATCCGCATGTAGCGTTTGTCCAGTAATTCTTGTTTTTTTTCTTGTGTTTCCATTTGATTAGTTGTGTTTTAGCTGGATGTATGTATTTCGTGCTTCGGGAGCCAGTTGCAGTGTACGACTGTCTCCTTTGTAGTAGCGTACCTGTCCCAAGCGGTTGATAAAGTCCTTACTGGTTCCCTGGGGAGTTATCGTCGTATTTATCTTTGTAATCGAAACGGTACGTGTAGAAGGATCTCCCTGCCATTTGGCTGTAAATTCTCCGTTTGCCAGGGTTCCTTTTACGCTGCCATCGCTGTTGAAAGTAATGGTGATCTGATTCTTGTTCGAAGTTTCCGGTTTGGTGATGACAGGAGTGTCTCCATGACTGCTGGTCGATTCCCAGTTGGTTGTATCAAAGAAATTGACCAGATACCACTGGCCGCTGCAGAATATTTCTTCGATATTGTCTTCCTGGTTGCATCCTCCGGTCAGAAACGGAAGGAGCAGTAAGATACACCATCTGATCGTATGAGAAAATGTTTTCATCGTTTTATATCGTTTCTTTTTAATAATGCGTCGATGGTAGGTTCTTGTCCGCGGAAGCGTTTGTAAAGCGTCATCGGATGTTCTGTACCTCCTTTCGACAATATGTTTTCTCTGAATGAACGGGCTACTTCGGTATTAAAAATTCCTTTTTCCTTGAATACGGAGAAAGCGTCGGCATCCAGCACTTCGGCCCATTTGTAGCTGTAGTATCCGGCAGAATATCCTCCCGACATGATGTGACCGAATTGTACGCTCATGCAGGTTTCTTCCAGCTCTGGCAACACCTGAGCTTTCTTCCAGGCTTCTTTTTCGTAGGTCTTTACATCGCCTTCGAAAGGAGTCCGGCGTGTATACCATGCCATATCCAGCAGGCCGAAGCTTACCTGGCGCAGGCATGCGTATGCCACGTTGAAATTGGAGGCGTCGACGATTCGCTGGATGAGCGATTCCGGAATCGGTTCATGGGTCTGGTAATGCCGGGCAAATGTATTGAGGAATTCTTTTTCCGTGGCAAAGTTTTCCATAATCTGCGACGGGAGCTCTACAAAGTCCCAGTAAACATTGGTACCGCTCATGCACTGGAAACGGGTGTTGGCAAACATGCCATGCAGTGCATGTCCGAATTCGTGCAGAAAAGTGTTTACTTCCGAGAATGTCAGCAAGGCCGGTTTGTTGGGAGTAGGCTTTGTGAAATTCATGGTAACAGATACATGAGGGCGGCTGTTGGTTCCGTCGTCATCTATCCACTGTTCTTTGTAGCTGGTCATCCAGGCGCCGGAGCGTTTTCCGGCACGGGGATAGAAATCGGTATAAAGTACGGCCAGGTAACTTCCGTCACGGTCGAATACCTCGTAAGCCTGTACGTCCGGATGATATACCGGAATATCTTTATTCTCTTTGAAAGTGATACCGTACAGACGGGTAGCCAGTCCGAACACGCCTTGTTTTACCTGTTCCAGTTCGAAATACGGACGCAGCTCTTCCTCATTCAAGGCATATTTCTGTTGTTTCAGTATTTCTGCATAATAAGAGAAATCCCACGGCATCAACCGGAATTCATTGCCTTCCTGGGTGCAGGCCAGTTTTCTGATTTCTTCCACTTCCTGATGGGCTTTTGGGGTATAGGCTTCCAGCAGTTCGTCCAGCAGTTTGTAGACATGCGTGCTGTTTTCGGCCATTCGCTTCCGCAGCACATAGTCGGCATAATCGGTGAATCCCAGCAGTTGGGCAAGTTGCATCCGGAGGTTTACCAGTTTCTTCACGATGTCTTCGTTGTTCCATTCATCGGGATGAGTACACTGGGTGTTATATGCCAGATAAAGCTGTTTCCTGAGATCACGTCTTTTGCTGTATTTCATGAACGGTACATAGCTTGGCGCCTGCAGGGTGATGATCCATCCTTCTTTCCCTTTTTCTCTGGCTGTCTGTAGGGCCGCTTCCCTTGCGCTTTCGGGTAATCCTTCCAGTTCTGCTTCATCCGTCAATACCAGTTCGAATTTATTGGTTTCTTTCAGGTGGTTTTGCGAAAACTTTAAGGTCAGCGAGCTGAGTTCCATGCTGAGTTCCCGATAAGTCTTTTTGTCCGCTTCAGACAGATTGGCACCGTTTCGCTGAAAGCCGTCGTATGTCTTTTCCAGCAGCTTTCTTTCTTCTGGGGTAAGTGTCAGTTCTTCTTTCTGAAGGTATACCTGCTTGATACGGCTGAACAGCTTTTCGTTGAGGCTGATGTTGTTGGCATGTTCCGAAAGTTCGGGCATCAGCTTTTCGGCTATTGCATCCAGTTCGTCGCAGGTTTCCGCGCTCATCAGGTTGAAGAATACCGTTGTTACACGGTCCAGTAATTTCCCGGCATGTTCCAGGGCCAGAATGGTGTTGGCAAAAGTCGGTTCTTCCGGATTTTCTACAATCTGTCTGATCTCTTCGTCTTCCGTTTTCATGCCTTCCCGGATGGCCGGTTCGTAGTCGGTCATCCGGATGCGGTCGAACGGGGTCGTATCGTGAAGTGTATGATAAGGTTGTAATAAGGGATTTTCCATAACTCTTTATTTACTTGCAAAAATGATAAAAAAAAGTGAATTCACTAACTCCTTGTCCGTTTATTTATGCTGTTTCCTGATTATTTTTGCCTGCAGCCTGTTTTTCCTTGTATTCAATCAGTTTTTCCATGTCAGGAATGATGATTTTCTTTCGGCTCAGTTCAATCAGTTTCTGCTGTTGAAGTTCGTTAAGCACTTTCGATACGTTGATGCGGGTATCATCGGTCAGTACGGCCAGGTCTTCCATCTTGACGAACAGTGTCTTCTTTCCACCGGGAACCGTGCATCGCAACTGAAGAAAATTGATGACTTTTTCCACGGTGCTGCCTATGTGCAGGTTCCACAGTTTCTGGTAAGCAGTCTGAGCCCGGTTGCTGAGGATGTTCAGGTAGTTTAGCTGGAAGATGGTGTAATTGCTCAGTTGGGTCAGAATGTATTTCTTGTGGATGATGACGGTATGTACTTCTGTCAGTGCCTGATAGGAAGCCGTGTAATACGTCATCATGCCGAACAGGGAGTAAGGCTCGATGACTGCCGGACTGTCTATTTCTTCCTGGATGGTGTAATTGTGGCTCTCATTGGTCGATTCGGACTGGATGCGCCCTGACAGGATGAAAATGAGCTGGTCACAGGATTCGTTCTGTCTGGCAATGTAAGAGCCGGGAGTATATTTCTGAAAATGTAATTTGACTTTTTCCAGAATGTTGGTAAAGTCTGTTTTGCATAACCCCTGAAACAAAGGTAACTGCAATAACTTATCGTACATCGTTATTTCCATACGCTAATTAACTTTGTTAAAAGCCTTATTTTAACAGACAAAGTTAACTATAATTTCCTTTCCTTCGTCGAAGAATTCTTTGCTTTTATCTTTTTTTGGTTATTGCTTTTCGATAGGCGGCCGAAATATGCGGTTTTTAGCTAAAAAAAGTCTATCTTTGTGTATATATTTAAACTATGACTTATGGGTACTTTTAACTTTCAAGAATTCCTGAGTGCATTCATCGTCTTGTTTGCCGTGATTGATATCATTGGTTCTATCCCTATCATTCTGGATCTGAAACAGAAAGGACGTACGGTAAATTCCATACAGGCTACCTTGATAGCCTTTGCCTTGCTGCTGGGATTTTTTTATGCAGGCGATATGATGCTTCGTCTTTTTCAGGTAGATATCGCTTCGTTTGCCGTGGCTGGTGCTTTCGTTATCTTCATGATGTCGCTGGAAATGATTCTGGATGTAGAGATATTCAAGAATACCGGACCCATTAAGGAGGCTACACTGGTACCTTTGGTCTTTCCATTGCTGGCCGGAGCCGGAGCCTTTACCACGCTGCTTTCCCTGCGGGCTGAATATGCGTCCATCAACATTGTGCTGGCATTGGTCCTGAACATGGTGTGGGTGTACATTGTTCTTCGGATGACCGACCGCATCGAACGTGTACTGGGCAAAGGTGGAATCTATGTCATCCGTAAATTTTTCGGGATTATCCTGCTGGCCATTTCGGCACGTTTGTTTACGGCAAATCTTACTTACCTGATTGAACAGTTCCAGAAAGCGCAGTAAATATTCTTGTCTGTTTACAGGCCGTTTATAAAAAAACGGGCGGTGTTTCATTTTACCGTCCGTATTTCTCCGCTTCCGATGCACAGGTGTGCGTCTTTGTCGTAAATTACTCCAAATTGTCCCGGAGCTATTCCTTGTAATTTATCCGCACTGTTTACCAGATAACCTTCCGGTGTGTGTATCAGTGTTCCTTTCTGAAAACAGTCTGTGTGGCGTATCTTGAAGCAGACGGGGATTTCTTCCGCGTCGGGCCACGGGTTTTCCGTGATGAAATGGAAGTCTACCAGTCTGAACTTGTTCCCGTATTGCTTTTCGGTATCATAGCCACGTGATACGTACAGGATGTTTTCGTCGGTATTTTTTTCTACGACGAACCACGGTCCTCCTCCCAGTCCCAGCCCTTTCCGCTGTCCGATGGTGTGAAACCAGAATCCCTTGTGCGTGCCCAGTTGTTTGCCGGTTTCCAGCTCGATGATTTTTCCCGGTTTTTCTCCCAGGAATCGGCGGATGAAATCGTTGTAGTTTATTTTTCCGAGAAAGCAGATTCCCTGACTGTCCTTTCGGCGGGCACTTGGAAGCTTGGCTTTTTCCGCTATTTCCCGGATTTCGTGTTTCAGGTAACCGCCCAGCGGAAACCAGAGTCTGGAAACCTGCAGGTAATTGATTTGAGCCAGAAAATCGGTCTGGTCTTTTACCGGATCCTTGGCTGTGGCCAGCCACACTTTGCCGTCGATTTCTTCGGTAGAGGCATAGTGTCCGGTCACAATCTTATCGTATGCATATCCGGCTTTTTCTTCGAAACAGCCGAATTTGATCAGTTTGTTACACATCACATCGGGGTTGGGAGTAAATCCGTGCTTGACCTTTTCGATGGTATAAGCCACCACACGCTCCCAGTATTCTTTCTGCAAGTCGATGATGTCGAAAGAGAGTCCGTACTTGCGGGCAGTAGCCGAGGCCAGCTCGATGTCTTCTTCTGCCGTACAGCTTAATGACTCGTCGGTGTCCATTCCTATTTTTATGTAGAACAGGTCGGGCTTGTACCCCTGTTCGTGCAGGAGGTGTACCGCTACGGCGCTGTCTACACCTCCCGAAAGTAGTGCTGCTATTTTCATGATGTTCTTTTTCCGGCTGCAAAGATAAGACTGTCTGCATTGCCGGCCAATACCCTAAATAAGGTATTGTAGGTGGTTATCGTTTCTTCTGATAGAGTTTGTCTATCAGGTCACTCCGTCCGATGCGTTTCAGTTCGCTTACGATGTTCCGCCGTTCTTCGGGTTTGTACCAGAAGAAGAACATTCGCTGGGCGAGCTTTTCTTTCTGGCTTTTGGCCGAAAATACCGGTTCCAGCGTGTACGGGTGGTAACCCGTGTACCAGGCTTCCGTAGCTACCGTCATCGGGGTGGGAGTGAAATCCTGTACCTGTTCCAGGTGGAAATCCAGTTTCTTGGTGATAACCGCCAGTTCGGCCATGTCTTCTTCCGTACATCCCGGATGGCTGCTGATGAAGTAGGGGATGAGCTGCTGGCGCAGATTCAGTTCCTGATTCAGTTTGTCGAAGATCCGTTTGAAGCGATAGAACTGTTCGAAAGGAGGCTTTCGCATCAGATACAATACCCGGTCGCTGGTATGCTCCGGAGCTACTTTCAGTCGTCCGCTTACGTGACGTGCAATCAGTTCACGGGTATAGGCTGCCGTACTCTGGTTTACTGCCGGATCCTTGCTTTCGTGCAGCAGCAGGTCGTAACGCACTCCGCTGCCGATGAAGCTTTTCTTGATACCGGGCATGGCGTCTACGGCGTGGTAGATGTCCAGTAACGGCCGGTGGTCGGTATTCAGGTTCGGGCATACTTTCGGATGGATGCACGACGGACGTTTACAGCGCCTGCAGAGTGTTTCATCTTTTCCGTGCATGCAGTACATGTTGGCCGAAGGACCGCCCAGGTCGCTCAGGTACCCTTTGAAGTCAGGCATTTCCGTGATGGCTTTTACTTCCCTCAGAATGCTTTCCTTGCTTCGGCTGACAATGAATTTTCCCTGGTGGGCCGAAATGGTACAGAAAGCACATCCACCGAAACAGCCCCGGTGGATATTGACCGAGAACTTGATCATTTCATACGCCGGAATGCGTTTGCTCTTGTATTTGGGGTGTGGCAAACGGGTGTAAGGCAGATCGAACGACATATCCAGCTCACCTTGGCTCATGGGTGGGTAAGGCGGATTTACCACCACTACCTGCCTGCCGGTCTGCTGGTAGATGCGTGCGGCCTGGTACTTGTTCGATTCTTCTTCGATATGTCTGAAATTTTCAGCCTGTTTCCGTTTGTCTTTCAGGCATTCTTCGTGCGAGTACAGGCGTAAGTCACTTTCCAGCGGTTGAAATTCGTCGGCCTTGCACAGGTAAGCCGTTTGAAGCAGGTCTTTGGGAAGACTGTTTTTTTCTTTCAGGTGCTTGCAGAGGTCTGTAACCGGTTTTTCACCCATGCCGTAAATCAGCAGGTCGGCTCCCGAATCCAGCAGGATGGAAGGGCGTACCTTGTCTTGCCAGTAGTCGTAATGAGTCAGTCGGCGCAGTGAGGCTTCAATGCCTCCCAGAATGACCGGTACGTCGGGATAAAGTTGTTTCAGGATTTTGGTGTAGACGATGCTCGGATATTCCGGGCGTAGATCATGACGTCCGTCGGGAGTATACGCGTCTTCGCTGCGCAGGCGTTTGTTGGCTGTATACTTGTTTACCATGCTGTCCATGCATCCGGCCGAGACACCGAAAAACAGGCGGGGGCGTCCCAGCTTTTTAAAGTCGCGCAAGTCGTCCCGCCAGTTAGGTTGGGGAACGATGGCAACTTTCAGCCCTTGCGATTCCAGTATGCGGCCTATCACGGCCGCTCCGAATGAGGGATGGTCTACGTATGCGTCGCCACTGAACAGGATAACGTCCAGTTCATCCCATCCTCTCAGCTCTACTTCTTTCTTGGTTGTTGGCAACCAGTCTGTCAGGTTGTATGTTTTCAATCTTTCTTTTGTTGTTTGGTTTTTGGGCCTTTTATTGTTTGATGCCCCAATGAAAAAGGTGATAAAAAGAAAAACTCCGACTTCCGTTTTGAGTTGGTTGCGAATCGTTTTCCGCCGGAAGCGCACGAACCTGCTTCGCTCAGACAGTTGTGCTTCCGACGGAATCCGTATCTTCACTTTTTCTCAAGACTAAGGCCGGGACTTTATTGAGAATTAATCGCTGATAGATAGCTGATTAACTGTAATGCTTGCGGCTTTTGGCCCGAATGTGGAATGAATTCTGGTTATGCTTCTTCGGTTGTTTCTCCTTCGATGTTGCCTTTTTCACGTTCCCATTTGATGTACAGCATAACGAGCTGGTGTAATCCGAATGCTTTCATGTTGTCGTGATAAATGACATCGAGACAAAGATCCAGCAGGTCTTTGGTATCTCCTTCGATGGAAGTGAGCAGCGAACGGATGTTCAGTTTCAGCTTGTCCAGAACCGATTCGTCGATGATTCCGGTGCTGTCAATCAATTGCTGGAAGAGGGCATATTTTTCGATGGTATTCAGATGTTCTTCTGAGATTTGCATGCTTCTGGTACCTGAAGCGTTTGTCTGTATGGTATACATAGCTTTATTAGTTTTAGTTTACACAGACAAAGTTAGACGTTTTTCTGGAATATCATTGTATTTCGTTCGTTTTTTAGTTGTCAGTTTTTTAGGGGCATGTACAAACGGTTACGCCTTCAGTGTAATATCACTTCCGATAACCAGTCTTACATTGTGTTCATTTTTGAATCTTTGCATGTATTCTTTGTGACTTACAGCGAAAGTCGGATGTTTCTTATTGCAAGCATAGGCCAGTCGATACCTGAATTGGGTTATGTCATGGCAGTTCTTGAAAATATTTATTGTAGTTAGTAATTGCTCTTCTACGGCATGTTTAATCCAGTCTTTTCCTTGATCTTTCAATTCAACAAAAATAATGTAATCTTTGTTATGAAGCATCGCATCACATCTGTTTTCCATGTCGCCGTTTTCCCGTTTTATTTCTATTTTATTGTCTACCGCAATAAAGCCGACAGATTTTCCGGATTTGTTGGTGACTTTGGCTATCCATTTGTGAAGGTTTGCTGGATTTGTGTCTGCATAGGCAGGGGTTTTGATTGTTTCGTCTTCGTCGTCACAGATACCGAAAATATTTTCATTTAGTTGTATCTCTTCCTTGAAAAAATTAATATTCATCGTTTATCCGTTTAAATCGTCTTCTATTTCCAGTAAGGAATCAAATGCCGCATTGGTTTCATTTAGTCGTTCGTTTAGGAAATTCTCATCAGAAGGAAGTCCTTCGTAATCAGCCAGTCTGTGAGCTGTACCGTTCCCAAGTTCGTAGATGGTGGCATCGGAAGTTGCTAGTAAGCTGTCTGAAGGGACTATTTCATAGATTCTTTTCAACAAGTCCGGACGATCGATTGCCCGGTGAGCCAGTTCGTTCGCTTTGATGGCAAGAGTAAGATAGTTGATGATATACGGACTGTGTGTCGTTAGCAACAGACGATTGGTTTCCAGTGTACGGGTGTTGGCTATTAATTCATAAAGTACTCCTTTTTGCGAATCAGGAAACAGGTTCAATTCCATTTCTTCTACGATATTGACCAGTCGGGAATACTGAAAACGCGATGAAAGGGCACGGAGCGAAGCTGCCTTGACTTCTTCGCTCAGTTGGGTAGTGTTCAAAATGGATTGTACTTCTTTCAGGAGTGCTTTTCGTTCTTTGTCAGACAAGTCTGAATGTTCTGAACTGTTTCGTACCATTCCTGTCAGATTCTTCGATACCAGCAGCAGAGGCAGAGAAGACTGGAATCCGCTTGAGCCGGTTGATAATCTGATTTCATTGCCATTGGTCAATTTAAGCTTCGGCATGTCATTCAATGCATCGTATTCGAAGCCTACTTGTTCGAAAGGAAATCTATATCCGTTTTTGAGATTTGTTTTGGCATTTCCATACTCTTCGGCAAAAGTCATCATAGGTTGGCTTAGGCCTTTCAGTTGGGAAGGATGGTCTACGCTTCCCAGTATGCTCCGTTCTGCTGGAACGTACATCACTTTTGATATGCTGAATGTTTCGTTTCCGTGTTCTCTTTCTTCGATCTGCAGATTTCCCCGTTCGTATCTAAAGGTATAATGAAATCCAGTGAAGTGCAGTGTCGTAGTATCGGTAAAATAGTCATCAATACCATTGTAGGCACAGTATTTCTTTTTGAATCGGGCATATCGGGTGATGTAGCTTTCCGTCAGAGAACGGCGCATGAGCGATTTCTCCATCCATGTAAATAGAGCATATAGTTTGGCAATTGTACTCTTTCCGCTTCCTTGTCGGCCTATCAATACGGTGACTTTGTTTAGCAAAATGTGTGCTTGGGTAATCGGTCCGAAATTCTCGATGTATAATTCTTCTGTCATGAGATTCTTTAAAGGTTATGTGGGACAAAAATAATAAAAACTCCTGATTTTATATGTTTCTTGGGGAAATAGTGTATATTTTATGACTTCTACATTAAACCACAACGTATATTGCTTAATGGTTTGTCATTAGTGCCCACTAAAAATTGGAGGACGAGTTAAAAATTACCCGTTGACGGAATTGAATTAGGGCATATTTAACTCTGACAATGTTATAGTTAATATATTGCAGGATTGTAAGTCTTTCCGCTTCTCTTCTATGTCCTTGGTTCCGGAAACGTATGTCCTCCCCATGAAGAACGTTTGTCCTGCATGGGGAGGACGTACGTTTTTCGTTCGGCGGACGTAAGCCGTCAGCGGTTCGGTACATATTGTGAACTGTGTATTCACAAGAATCCATACGCCAATCGGGTTTTCCGGGCTTTCGGCGAATGTGGGCGGAACATGTTCCTGATGGTGTGAGAAAAGAAGAAACGGTGCAGGAGCGGAGGGAAAATGATGCTTGAAGCATTCCGGAAAGAGTAGGAGCATGCTGTTTTCATGCAGAATTGCTAACTTTGCATCGCATGTTCGAAGAGGGGGAAACATCGTGGGTAGAACCCGGTGTGACAAAACATACGGGTCGGAATGCCTGAGAAAGGTTGCTTTTCCGTTTTTAAAGGGTATTTAAATGCTATTTCAACGTTCAACATAGAAAACATGATACAGATAGACAATGCGGACATAAAATCCATAGCTTTACATAAGGTGGGCAATAAATACAAGGATGAGCCTTTGGTGTTGTCCAGAAACTTCATCAGTCCCGATGAGGCGACTAAGGAAATACTTTCAAGGTACTTTCTGTCCAAATTCGGTTTTACCGAGTTTTATTCGTTTTTTCATCAGGTAGACATTGGATACAATGAGGTATACGATCTGATCAGCGGAATTTTTGCAAAGGGAGCTGTCAGCATGGCCGATACCGTGAAGCTGGCAAAACACCTGTATGAACAGAGCATACATCCTAAGACAAAAGGAGGGGAATTTTACATCGTATGTTTTGAAAACTGCATGGTTGATGGAGTAAAGACGGATGCCGTTGGCCTGTTCAAGTCGGAAAATAAAGACATCTTTCTGAAAGTGTATCCCAAAGAAGGGGTTTTCGAGATAGAAAGCGAGACCGGTATCAATATCAATAAACTGGATAAGGGATGCCTGGTTTTCAATACGGAAGAAAAGGATGGATACTTGGTCGCCATTGTCGACAATACCAATAAAGGTGTCGAAGCGAAATACTGGACGGAGGATTTCCTGCAGGTACGTCCGCGGAAAGACAGCTTCAGCCAGACTCAGAATATGCTGTCACTCTGCAAGAGCTTTGTTGCCCAAATGCCCGATGAGAATGGAAAGCTGGAGAAGGCTACATACATGAACCGGAGTGTAGAGGCGTTAAGGGGAGAGGCGGTCAGCGTAGATGATTTTGCGGCGCAGGTGTTCGGAAATCCGAAACTGGTGTCGGAGTTCAAGCAATACAAGGAAACTTACCAGCGCGAGCGTGACATAGAAATAGACGATTCATTTGCGACGGATTCCAATGCCGTAAAACGGAAGGCTATGGGAACCATGACAACGATCAGACTCGATAAAAACTTTGATATTAATATTCATGGAGGCGAACAGTACATCGTACGTGGATATGACGAAGAAAGAAAAATGTACTACTATCAGTTGTTTTTCAAAGAAGAAAAATAGGTCTTGTGGAGGCCGAATTTCCAGAACCGGATTTATTGCGGTTTTTCCGGCTTTTTGCTAATTTTGCTGTCGAACCTAAAATATCAGAACGATGAAAAATATCTTTTTCCCCATTATCTGGTCGGTAAGAATCCAATGTGACTGTGATGTATGAGAATTTACATTTGTTGGTAGCCAATACGTATATGCCAGTCAGAAAGATCTGACGGGTATGAATCTGTACAGGGAATATAATTTCGATGATGAAGAAGGTTACTTTGGGGAGACTGTATACGGGAAAATGAAAATCTTATTCTGAGAGAATATGAGAAACATAATCTCCTGAAAAAGTTCTGGATTGTAACTTGTATATATAAAATGAGCCGCATTAATACCGAACTCTTTCTCAAAACGGATGATATTTAACCCGTCCAACTTTTGTGGGCACTTCAAACTTTGTTAAGGTAGTAGCACGGCTCATTATTTTTATGTATTACAGGGTTGTCTGGTCTTAGGAAAAAAGTCCATTTTTTCTGAAAGTGGGTTTTGATATGTTCTTTTTAATGGTAAGGGATATAACTGTCTGTTAATGGAAAGAATATCTATTTTGCTTGAAAAAAATTCAGGATTGCTTTCATGATGTGTGCACGTTCGGCAGTTCCCTGAATACTTTCGAAAGGAAAGCCGAGGGCAAATGTCCGATAGTTTCCACGGTAGGCAGTGCCTGCCGAATAGTTTCCGTCGTCGTAGGCAAAGACTGCAGATGAACCGCCTGCCGGCAGAAGACATTCCGGAGTAGGAACGGCGTAGCTTTGCGCATTGGCCGTACGTGGAATGGAAAAACGGATTCCCGTGCCGTTCAGTCCACCGGAACCTCCGGCAGGAAGGCTTCCTCCGGGCGTGAATTTCAGCAGGTCACGTAAGGCGGCACTGCTTTCGGATGTTCCGCTGGAGGTGTTCGAAATCAGGTATGAACCGCTGATGAGTACTTTCCCGCCGTGTCCGCAATAATCGGTCAGTTTCCGGTTGATAGTAGTGGAGATGGACTTGTTGTCGCCCCCGTAAATCAAATCTACCATGAAGTAGTCGTCTGGATTCATTGAACTGCTTTCGAAGGCTTCATCGCTGCAGGAAACAAAGGAATATCGTCCGGCTGCCTGAATGGCTTTTCCATGGATGAACGGATAGTCGAAGGTGTTGCCGGCTATCAGCATTCCTTCCAGACTGGAATCGCTGTATCCCAGCCCTTCGGCGCTTTCTATGCCTGCTTTCGAACGGTCGAAATTAAGCTGATAGCCACAGAATGCGGCCGACTGTTGGTAGGGAAGTCCCGGATGTTGCTGTAGATCGAATCCCTGACGGGTAGAGGTATTGATGGCTGCCGGTCCACAGGTGCGGTCGAAAGCATTTACAATGAGGACCGTACCTTTACTTCGTTTGGCCTGGCAGGCAGCCAGGATTTCGGATGGAAAGCTTTCACCGCCACGGTTGACAGCAGTTACCTTGAAACTGTATACCAGTCCCGGTTCTACATCTTCTACCGTATAGGCTGGGCGTTTTACGTATACTCCGTTATCCCAGCCACCGTAACCGATGCGGGTATAGACAATGTAGCCTTGTGGTGATGCACTGGGTTCCAGCACATCTTCTACGGGGGCCCAGCTCAGTTCGAACGTATGTTTTTTCTTCCCTTCCTTTACGGCGAAGCGGTTGACGGGAAGCGGCTGGACGGTGTAAGCGGTACCGTGCATATTGGCCAGGTATTTCAGAATGGATTTGTAGACCGATCGTCCTACTGTAAACTGGAACGTGGGATCGTAGCCCCAGGCCAGATCCATGAAATTCTGGTGAGAGAGTGATTCTACGATTACGGACGGGATAGCGGGAAGGCGTGTCTCACTGTAGTTACGGTTCCACAAGCTCCGGCGTGCCCATGGAATACCGAAACGGGCACTGATGTCCTGGCGCAGTCCGGTCAGTACCATGTCGGCCAGGTCGCGAGATGCATAGCGGGAGATGCCACAGTTCAGTTTCCCGTCATTCGTACCAGTTGTATAGATTCCCAAGGTTCCCACCAGGTTGTCGTCTTTCTTGAATCCGGCGTCACTGTGGAAGGCCAGGGTAAGTTCGAACGGTACTTTCAGTCCGGGTTCTGAAGGATTGTACACGGATCCTCCACTCAGGTAATTGGTCATGAGTGAACGTGCGTTGATGTCGTCGTTGTAGTCGTTGGCACCGTTGCTTTTGCTGTAAACCGAATAAGGCATGCCGGCCCATTGTGCCCAATAGCGGGCACCTTCCAGGTAACGGGGCAGTCCGCTGGTGCTGTTGCCACGCACGATGTTTCCCATACCGCCTCCGAACCGTACCGCATCGGCAGATACAACTCCCTTTTGCCGGCTCTCGTTGCTGAGTACCACCATACCGTAGTCGTTGGTACCTTTGTCGAATTCAAAAGTTCCCAAGTATACCCAGGTACCGCCCCCCATTTGCTGGTTGACTTTGAATTCGGTAACTCCTCCGTTGTGGAAAACCAGGTATTTGGCGTCAGTTACACTTTCCGGCAGGGTCTGGTAGCTGACGTACACGGCATAGCGTCCTTTTTCAGGGATATTCGGAATCCATTCGGCAAAAGCTTTTTCCGGTTTGGTCTGTGTGGAGATGTATCGTGCCGTGCCGTCTGTGAATGGATTATTCCCGTCAGTGTAGGTCCGGTATTTTTGGGCGAATCCCGGTTTATTCGTCGACTGCCACTTGTACTTCTTGTAATTGATTTCGAGATACTTGCTTCCCGGCGTACAGGTGTTGTTGTCTACGATGACTTCCTGACGTTGCCAGTCTCTTTCGCGGGGAGTAAATACTACGGCTCCGGCATTTTCCAGCATCGGAATCAGGTAAGGTACTACGATAGACTGGGTAAAGAGATCTTCGGTGGTACAGAACAGGCGCGGACGTTGCCAGATCCATTGCTTCCGGTCGTTTTTGTAATAGCGTCCGTGGCTCTGCCAGACGGAAAGATGTCGGTTTTGTAGTCCTCGGGTGATTTCGATGGGGCGGGAAAGATTGGTTACCCACGGGTCACCTTTGTAGTCTGTTTTTCCATATTGCCGGGTTTTATCTTCTTTCCGTGTACGGAAGGCGTTTGGTACCAGATTTTCAATAGGCTGTCCGTCGGCGTAGACCGTGAGTGCGTAGTAGTTGGCCGGACCGGGAAGCAATTGTTTCAGACTTCGATAGATAGCTGTGGTATTCTCTTCGGTGAATGGCTGGTAACCGAAGTTGCTGTTGGCGTAGATGTCCAGTTTCTTTTGTTCGTGATCTATAACAAACTTTTCGAGTCTGGATTTTCCGATGTTGGCATAACTCGTTTCGTAATTTGAGAAAAACTCATTAAGCCTTTTTTCTATATTCTTTTCAAGACTTTGTGCCTGCAGGCTGCCGGCAGCACCTGCCAGAAAAATAAAGAGTGTCAAGTAAAGTCGTTTCATGGATGTTGCACGTTAGGGCGGTAAAGATACGAATATTCCACCTGTTCTGTTGTTTAGGAACTTTAAAAATCATTATCGCGTATATGAAAAACGGCTGTTATTTTTTTCGAATAACAGCCGTACAGGTAAATTATATATTGCCTATCACAAATTTTTCCGGGTGTTTCCCCTTAAAATCCTTAAAATATAATTTTATTTCCCGCATATCCTTGTCGATGTCTCCGGTAGGAGTGATATATCGGGTAGCGCTGATACATTTTCTCTGGTAATCAATGCCGATAAGTACGATCGGAAGTTTGGCCCCTAAAGCTATGTAGTAAAATCCTTTTTTCCATTCCGGATTGGCGGAACGAGTCCCTTCCGGGGTGATAGCCAAATGAAAGGTTTCTGACTGCTTGGCCTTTTCAATGAGTTGATCTACCATGGAGGTACGTTTGCTCCGGTGGACCGGAATTCCTCCCATGGCGCGGAATATGGGTCCCAGCGGAAAAAAGAACCATTCTTTCTTCATGAGAAATCCCGATTGTCGTCCCACAGCATTGATAAAAAGTTTGCCCAGAAACAGGTCCCAGTTACTGGTATGGGGAGCTGCACAGATAATACATTTTTTAAAGTCGGGTACGGTTACCTCTGCTTTCCATCCCAGTATCCGATGATAAATAAAGCGACAGATCGATCGTATCATTTTTGGGTTAACTCTTGCAACTTTGCAAAAACTTCTGTTGTAGCGTTACTGAAATCTTCTTTCAGCTTTTTGTAGAACAGATTGACATTTCCCGGTTCGGTATGGTTGATTCGTGTCAGTGCTTCCAGGCGTGCTACACGGACTTTCTTGATAAGTTCGTCGATGGTGTCTTGGTCTGAGGTTTTATAAGCTCCTGTATATATACATAATCCAAGTGCCAAATCAGCGATGTAATTGATATTTTTCTTTAAGAATCTTCTACTTGCCATAATTGTTTGAATTTAAGTTAGTAAAATAAGAATTTTGCGTAAAGATAGCATTTTCGTGGAAATCTGTATTGTTTTTCGGAAATAATTTATTGAATATTTTATTTAAGGAGATTTTATTCGGCTCAATAGGAAGATTTGTCTGTCATTGTTAAATTTTTATGAGCTTAGGTTTTTATATTTCCGAAAAAAGAACGAAATTTGCAACACCGAGATTTATTATAACACCTTATATAATTATTTATTATGACTAAAAGTGCATTACAAATTGCAAGAGCTGCCTATCAGCCAAAATTGCCGAAAGCATTGAAGGGCGCGGTAGTAGCTAAGGAAGGCGAACCGACTCAGTCTGTAGCCGATCAGGAAGAAATCAAGAAACTGTTCCCGAACACTTACGGTATGCCGTTGATTCAGTTTGTAGAAGGCGAAGCAAAAGAGTTCGCTCCGATGAATGTCGGCGTAATCTTGTCTGGTGGACAGGCTCCTGGTGGTCACAACGTTATCTCTGGTTTGTTTGACGGTATCAAGAAACTGAATCCGGCCAACAAGCTGTACGGCTTTATCCTGGGTCCTGGCGGTTTGGTAGACCACAAATATATGGAACTGACATCTGATATTATCGATGAATACCGTAATACGGGTGGTTTCGATATTATCGGTTCAGGACGTACAAAACTGGAAAAAGAAGATCAGTTCGAAAAAGGTTATGAAATCTTGAAAGAGCTGGGAATCAAGGCTCTGGTAATTATCGGTGGTGATGACTCTAATACCAACGCTTGTGTATTGGCTGAATATTACGCAGCCAAGAATTACGGTATTCAGGTAATCGGCTGTCCGAAGACTATCGACGGTGACCTGAAGAACGATATGATTGAAACTTCATTCGGTTTTGATACTGCCTGCAAGACTTACTCTGAAGTAATCGGTAACATCGAACGTGACTGTAACTCTGCACGTAAATACTGGCACTTTATCAAACTGATGGGACGTTCTGCTTCTCATATCGCACTGGAATGTGCTTTGCAGACTCAGCCGAACATCTGTATCGTTTCTGAAGAGGTAGAAGCTAAGAACATGTCACTGGATGACATCGTAACTTACATCGCTCAGGTAGTAGCTGACCGTGCTGCTGACGGAAACAACTTCGGTACAGTATTGATTCCGGAAGGCTTGATCGAGTTTATCCCGGCTATGAAGAATCTGATTGCCGAACTGAACGACTTCCTGGCTGTAAACGGCGACGAATTCAATGCAATTCCTGCAAACGAACAGCGTGAATACATCATCAGCAAGTTGTCTGCAGACAATGCGGCTATTTATGCTTCTCTGCCGGAAGGCGTAGCTCGTCAGTTGTCTCTGGACCGTGACCCGCACGGAAACGTTCAGGTTTCTTTGATTGAAACTGAAAAGCTGTTGTCTGAAATGGTTGGTAAGAAACTGGCTGCCTGGAAGAAAGAAGGCAAGTATGTAGGCAAGTTTGCTGCTCAGCACCACTTCTTCGGTTACGAAGGACGTTGCGCCGCTCCGTCTAACTTTGATGCTGACTACTGCTATTCTTTGGGTTACACTGCTTCTATGTTGATTGCAAACGGTAAGACTGGTTATATGTCTTCTGTACGTAATACTACAGCTCCGGCTGCTGAATGGATTGCCGGTGGTGTACCTATTACCATGATGATGAACATGGAACGTCGTCACGGCGAAATGAAACCGGTTATTCAGAAAGCTTTGGTAAAACTGGATGGTGCTCCATTTAAAGCATTCGCTGCTCAGCGTGCTACTTGGGCTAAGGAAACTTCTTACGTATATCCGGGTCCTATCCAGTATTTTGGTCCGTCTGAAGTTTGCGATGAGCCGACAAAGACTCTGCAGTTGGAACAGGCTAAATAATTAAAGAGCGTTATTTTGTAATAACTTGAATGTACATATTCACCACAGGTTGCTCCGGAAGGGGAAACTCTGTGGTGAATTTTTTTGAATCTTGATATAATAAACGGAGATACTATGGCAAAAGAATCGCCCGTTCTGATAGCAAATGGGGTAAACAAGTCTGTTACTGCTTCCAGACGGAAACGTACGACTTCCACTAATTCTTCTTCTCGTTCACGGCAAAAAAAAAGAGTCCCCAAGGGGAAGAATCCGAAGAAGAAATTTCGTCTTCCGGCATGGTTGCGCTGGATACTGGGCGGAGTGACGGCCATAGCTTTTCTTGCTGTTTTTTATTATTTTTTCATCCGTCCGTATGCTTATCGCTGGAAACCTTGTTACGGTCAGAAAGCTTATGGCGTATGCCTTCCATACGGGTTTGAGGTACATGGTTTTGATGTGTCTCATCATCAGGGGAAAATCAACTGGAATGAACTGGTCAAGACACAGTATACACCTTTTCCTATCCGGTTTGTTTTCTTAAAGGCTTCGGAAGGAGGCGATTTCAGCGATACAACTTTTGCCTATAACTTTGCTGAAGCGCGCAGTCATGGTTTTATCCGTGGCGCTTATCATTACTATAATCCGAAAACGGACGCAGGGCGTCAGGCTGATTTCTTTATCCGTTCAGTGAAGCTGGAGCCGGGAGATCTGCCTCCGGTGCTGGACATTGAAACTCGTAGCGACGATATGGATAAATTGCGTCGGGATCTGCTGGTCTGGTTGCATCGGATAGAAACTTATTATCATGTAAAACCCATACTTTATACTTCCTATAAGTACAAGACTCACTATTTGAATGATTCCATATTCAATACGTATCCGTATTGGATAGCCCACTATTATGTAGATTCGGTAGAATATAAAGGTCCCTGGAAATTCTGGCAGCATACGGATGTAGGTACGTTGCCGGGAATTCGTGAGCGGGTGGATCTGAATGTATTCAACGGGTCGTTGGAGGAATTGCGGAAGATGACAATCCCAGCCGATACTGAAAAATAGTTTCTTTTGTTCTCTTTTCGTGTCGCTTAAATTCTTCCTGTCGCTTTGACTGCCAGCCATGTGATAAGTCCTCCTGCTATAATCAGGGCTAACAGATTGAATATGCTGAAAGTAAGCAGGCACTTCACAGTTGTTTTTCTCCAGTTCTCGCGGTAGACCGTATGCATCGAAACGAGCTGATAGAGCAGTAGTGCAAGGGGGAAAAGGTAGAAGGCTGCCTTTTCTAGCTGGTTAATGTCGGAGTTGTTTCCATATCCCATATTAAAATGAGTCAGAAAAATGCCGGCAGGAATTACAAGAGCCACCAAAAACAGACTGCTAAGGTGTACGGCATGGGCAAAATGATCCATGTACCTGCGGTTACGGTAGAAAATCTTAAAGATCAAGGCTTGTAACGGCAGCAGGAACATCAGGTAGAAAGGTGTCCACTTGGAGAGTTGTCCCAGTACGAAACTGGCGGTAGCCTGTTGATGCAGGCTGTCGGTCTGGTTTATGCGATTCATCCAGTCGTAGACATCGACCGTAATACGTCCTGTGGCGGTATCGGTGGGCAAAGAGGCATAGAATTGTCCTTCTGTGTCCAATATTTCCCTTTTACTTATTTTCTGTATAATCCGGGCGTTTTCCTGATCATCGTCGTGTAAGGTGGTGCGGGTCATGCAGGATTCAAAGAGCAGGCAAGGAAGAGTTATCCGGTTCAGTTCATTGTTCCGGTCGTCGAAGTGCATACGGATCAGGCTGTCAGCCTGTTCTACTCCGCATGCCTCTAATGCATCGTGCAGGGTCTGCGTGTTGTAGGCGTATATGGTGATGGATGGCAGGGAGGTAGCGTCGGGTTGTTTCAGGCGGGTTATTACGCTGTCGGGTATTTGCGATACGTTGAGCGTCAGCAGTGCACGTCCGGTTTGCCGTTCGGCCACCATAAAGAACAAGGTAAAGAAGACGACCGAAATGCACATGTACAGCCGGAAAGGATGTACGTATGAATTTATTTTTCCTTCATTGAATTCATTGGTCAGGAATCCCGGACGGGTAAACATCAGGCGTAAGGTCATTCCTATTTTTCCATCGAACTGATACATGTTTTCAAAGTACTGAAGAATGTATTTCCAGATGGGCTGATAGATGTCGAGTGCATACTGTCCGCACTGGTGACAGTACATGCCTTTCAGTTTTGTGCCGCAGTTCATGCAGTGAGTATATCCTGGTTGGGTGTGCCGGCGGATACGTTTCAGCCGTATGGCTTCGATGTTGCGGCGTATGCGACGGCGGCGTTGGCGTAATACTTCCAAGAGTTTCATAGTCTATGTCTTATTTTTATTTGGTTGGTCTTTGGCTTTTTATCGTTCGTTGTTATATTGCATCCCCTTCGATAGCTATCAGCCAGATGAGCAAGGTAGTAGCAATTGCTGTGGCTATGAAAGTAAAAGTGATGTAGAACAGCAAGGTCTTTACAGTGGTTTTCATCCATCCCTGCCGGTAGACTTCATGAAAAGATACCAGCATGTAGAAGAACATCAGGATAGGGAATCCGATGATTGCAATATTCAGAAAGTTCTGCTGTAGGTTGTTCAGTGTCTGTTGGGCTGCCAGCATGTTGTCGATACCGTAGGCGAATATAGGTACCAGTGGGATGCAGAGCAGGATCAGAAATACTGTATTCAGGTGGATGGCATGTGCGAAGTGCCACATGTAAGGCATGTTTTTATGCCGATAGAACAGTTTCAGCAGGGCAGCGAAGAGCGGAAGGAGGAACATCATGTAGAAAGGAGTCCACTTGGATAATCCTCCGATGAGGCTGTTGCTGAACTTCTCCATCCTTAACGTATTCATTTCGATGTCTTTTTCTTCTTCGTCATCCCAAACGTATACTGGTTGGGGTTTTAGTACGAGGCTGTCTGCTCCGGAAACACTCTGTGTATGGAGTAAGGTATCTATTCGGAAAGCACGGATAGCCGCTACATTTTCCGGGCCGTAATCCTTGCCGTCTATCCAGTTTTCGATGTTCAGTTTCTTCATGGAGCGTGCTTTCCGGATGTAGTCCCAGTCTTGTTGGATAATTTCGGTTTGTTTCATGCACGAATCTACCAGCAATTTGGGTAAGGTGGTGCGTGCCAGGCCGTAAGGATTATCTACCAGCTGGTAGTGTATCAGGCTGTCCGCATTCTTTATATTGAAGCGTAGGGCAAGAGTTTTTATCAATCGGGGAGTTTGGTAAAGATAGATGGTCGTATCGGACGGTGCCGGAGATTCTTTTACCTGTTCCACGATTCGTTTTTTCAGCAATCCGTCGTTCAACGCGTAGAAATCGCTGGCCCGTTCACCCATGAGCATGAAGAAGATGGCAAAAAACACGACCGAGATGCACATGTATAAGCGGAAAGGATGAACGTAGGAATTGATTTTTCCAGCGTTGAATTCTGTTGTAAGAAAGCCCGGACGGGTAAACAGGTACCAGAGGGTGCGCCAGATTTTGGTATCGAACTGATAAACATTTTCGAAATACTGGCGGATGTATTTCCAGAAAGGTTGTTCGGTATCGAGGGCATACTGTCCGCATTGATAGCAATACATTCCTTCCAGCGGTGTGCCGCAATTCTTACAATAAGAATATTGGGGAGTTTTCTTTTTTCTGATCCGTTTCAGACGGAAGAGCTCTATTTTACGGCGAATGCGTTGCGAACGTTTTTTCCAATGTTCTTTCCAATGTTTCAGCATAGTAGTGTGTTTGTGAATTATTGGCAAAAATATAAAAAAACTGACGCTTGGATTGGTTTTGCTTAAAAAAGTTATTTTTATCCCTTTGCAAAAATCGTTGTGGAGGCAGAAATATGGTTCCCCGGTCATAAAAACAGCTTTCCTTGCAGATTCATAGCATAGATTTTGCAGATTCTGCATTTTTTTTGTAAATAAATGCCTATATTTGAAAATCAATTGTGTAATAGAGGTCGCGATGACTATCTTTTTAGGTATTGCAGGCATTTAGAACAAAAGAATTTCAGATTATTATACGAAAATTAATTATCCACATAAAAATTTGAAACACATGAAAAACGTATCGAAGTATGTAGCTGCCTGTATGCTGATGGCTTTGCCTTTGGGCGCAACGGCTCAGCAGCAAACAGAACAGTATGTAAAGCACGTTGTCTTTCCGGAAGGGGCAACATTGGATGAAAAGGTTTCGATGGCGGCCAGGTTGGTTCCTACTCCTCAGCAACTGGAATGGCAGAAGATGGAACTGACAGCCTTTCTGCATTTTGGAATCAATACTTTCACAGACAGAGAATGGGGAGATGGAACGGAAGATCCCAAATTGTTTAATCCGACTGATCTGGATGCGGAACAGTGGGTACGTACATTGAAGGAGGCAGGTTTCCAGATGGTTATTCTGACTGCTAAGCATCACGACGGATTCTGTTTGTGGCCAAGCCGTTATACGACTCACTCGGTAGCATCTTCCAACTGGAAGGACGGGAAAGGTGATGTGGTGCGTGAGGTGCGTGACGCCTGTACCAAATATGGAATGAAATTCGGCGTATATCTTTCTCCATGGGACCGGAACGCTTCTTGTTATGGAGACTCTCCGAAATATAACCAGTATTTCATTGATCAGCTGACGGAATTGCTGACTAACTATGGCGAAGTACACGAAGTATGGTTTGACGGAGCCAATGGTGAAGGTCCTAACGGAAAGAAACAGGTTTATGACTGGGACCGTTTTTATGAGACCATTCAGCGTCTGCAACCGAAGGCCGTGATGGCCATCATGGGTGATGATGTACGCTGGGTAGGTAACGAACAAGGACTGGGACGTGAAACTGAATGGAGCGCGACAGTGCTGACTCCGGGAATTTACGGACGTTCGGAGGCAAACAACGGAAAGCTGGGCATTTCTAACATGTCGGCCGATTTGGGAAGCCGCGCCATGTTGGAAAAGGCTACCGAACTGTTCTGGTATCCTTCGGAAGTGGATGTTTCCATTCGTCCGGGATGGTTTTATCACACCAATGAGGACAGTAAGGTAAAGAGTGTGAAGCAACTGATGGATATTTATTGCCAGTCTGTCGGATACAATTCGGTCCTGCTGTTGAATATTCCTCCTGACCGGGAAGGACGAATCAATGCGGCCGATGCACAGCGGCTGAAAGAATTTGCCGATTTCCGGAAGAAGGCTTTTGCCGATAATCGGGTTATCGCAGGAGATACTCCGTGGAATACGGCTTCCGTTTCCAGTCATTCGTATGCTTTGAAACCGGCTTCTACCGTCAATCTGGTAGTGGTGCAGGAAGACATTGCCAAAGGACAGCGCATTGAGAAATTTACGGTAGATGCCTATACGGATGGAGCCTGGAAAAATATGGGTGAAGGTACGACGGTGGGGTATAAGCGAATGTTGCGTTTCCCGGATATACAGGCTGATTCATTGCGTCTGACTATCAACGAGTCTCGTCTGGACGGAAATATTATCCAGCTGGCAGCTTATAATGTTCCGGAAGTAGAGGAAACGGCTACCCTGGGTTCGTGGAATGATCTGGATCGTTCTACCTGGAAACTGGTTAAGGAAGATCCGGTAACGGTTGATTTGGGAAAGACGGTTTCACTGAAAGCGTTTACTTATGCTCCTCTGAACGGTGAAACCAAACCGACTCTGGCTTTCCGTTATGATTTCTCTGTCAGCAAGGACGGTAAGGAATGGAAGAAAGTCATTTCAAATGGTGAATTTAGCAATATCGTCAATAATCCGTTGCCTCAGACCATACAGCTTCCTGCTCCGGAAGAAGTACGTTATATTCGTTTAGAGGCCAGGACAGTAAATGAAAAACCGGCTCAGATACTGTTGGAGGAATTGGGCGTAAGTCTGGTTAAATAACTGGTCGGGGTTAAAAACTTAATGCTGAATTTATGAAGAAATATGTAGCGATACTTGTGTGCTGTCTGTTGAGCTGTTGGCAGGCCATACAGGCACAAATCAAGTTTGAGGCAGATGTCCTGTATACGATTTCTCCTGCCTTACAAGCGGGAAAAGTTATAGGCTCCAGCGAAGGTCAGGCAATGGCTTCACTGGTAAGTAGAAAGGCTTCCGACCGCATGCAGCAATGGCGGATCAGTCACTTGTCGGGAAGTTATAGACTGGGCAACCCCTTTGTTGACCGTTCCTTGCACGCCCGTGCCGACAAGGTGCTGGGAGTGACCGAAACAAATGGTTCGGATGAGTCTCAGCTCTGGCTTATCCAGAAAAGTGGTTCGTACGTACAGCTTGTTCCTGCTAATATGCCGGATTTGATATTGCGCTGTACATCCGATGGAAAACTGGTGATGGCCGATCGCAAGGCTGCGGAGAAGGATGCCGAGACGCATTTCCTGATTCAGAAAAGCGATATGGAACTTCCTGCGGAGTTGAAAAATGCGGTAGCCGATCGTGAAAAGGTTTATTGGGAAGATGAAACTCGTTTCGAAGAGAATAAAGAACCTGGACACGCTACCTATATGCCTTATGCTTCGGAAGAAGAAATGACGGCCGATACGGAATTTTATGCCCGGCCATGGAACGATTCGCACAGTTCCCTGCAATGTTCACTGAACGGTGACTGGTCTTTCAACCTGGTATCGGAACCTTCGTTGCGTCCGGTCGATTTTTACAAGGAGGATTTCGATGTATCCGGTTGGGAAACCATTCCGGTTCCTTCTAACTGGGAAATGTTGGGATATGATCATCCGATCTATGCCAATGTGGAATATCCGCATGCCAATACGCCGCCGTATATCAATCCCCGGAAAGGATTTAATGATGGCGGAAAGAATTATGGCATCAATCCGGTAGGCTCCTACGTGCGTTTCTTTGATCTTCCTCAAGGATGGGAGAAACAGCGTACGTTTGTTCATTTCGGTGGTATTTACAGCGCGGCACTGGTGTATCTGAACGGTAAGTACGTGGGCTATTCTCAGGGAGCCAATAATGTGGCCGAATTTGACTTGACTCCGTACCTGCGCTCCGGAAAGAACAGACTGGCTGTTCAGGTTTTCCGGTGGAGTGACGGTTCTTATCTGGAATGCCAGGATATGTTCCGTATGAGCGGTATCTTCCGTGATGTCTATCTGTATAATGTACCGCGGGTAAGCGTGCGGGATCATTATCTGACAGCCAGTCTGGATCCTTCTGTAGGGTATAGAAACGGTACTTTGAATGTTTCGCTTACGCTGGATAACCGTGACCAGCTGACCGGGGAGAAGGAACTGATCGTGAAATTGCTTGATCCGCAGGGAAGAACCGTTGTGGAAAGCGCGCAGCAGGTTGCTTATCGTCCGGCACAGACGCAGTCTCCTCTGAAGCTTTCCATTCCTTTAAAAGACTTGAAACTGTGGACGGCTGAAACACCGGTACTGTATACGGTACACGTCGTACAGCGTGAAAACGGTCGTGATGAAATGGCTTTTTCTACGAAATATGGTTTCCGCGACATACGTATTCAGCATGCGCTGGTCTATATTAATGGAAAGCGTGTCTTTTTCAAAGGTACCAACCGCCACGATACACATCCGCTGTATGGACGTGCCGTTCCCGTGGAGTCCATGTTGCAGGATGTACTGCTGATGAAACAGAACAACATCAATACGATTCGTACTTCTCATTATCCGAATTCAGAACGTATGTATGCGATATTTGATTATTACGGACTGTATGCCATGGATGAGGCTGACCTGGAAGACCATGCCAATCAGTCTATCAGTGACATGCCTTCATGGATTCCGGCTTTTGTCGACCGTATTGACCGGATGGTGCTGCGTGACCGGAATCATCCAAGCGTTATTTTCTGGAGCTTGGGGAATGAAGCCGGCGGCGGAAGTAATTTCCAGGCTTGTTATGATGCAGCCCGTAAGCTGGATTCACGCCCGATTCATTATGAAGGTACCCGTGATGGCAAACCGTTCGGAGGAAACCGTTTCAGTGATTTGTATTCGAAAATGTATCCGGGCATGAAATGGATGGATACGTATGTCAGTTCGTTTGACAAACCGATGTTTATTTGTGAATATGCACATGCCATGGGAAATGCCATCGGTAACTTGAAGGAATATTGGAACAGCATTGAGAGCAGTACCTCTACCATTGGCGGAGCCATCTGGGACTGGGTGGATCAGGCCATTTATGATCCGCAGGAAATCAAGCAGGGAATTTACCGCTTGCATACCGGATATGATTATCCGGGTCCTCATCAGGGAAATTTCTGTTCGAACGGTATTGTGCCTCCGACACGTAACGAGTCGCCGAAACTGAAGGAAGTAAAGGCCGCTTACCAATACGTTGGATTCCGCTTGGTAGAAAAGGAAAACAAGTCTGATAAGGTAACCGTTTCCTTGAAAAACAAGTATGCATTCTTGCCGTTGTCTGATTTTGATTTGTTGTGGCAGGTTGTACAGAATGGAGAAATTGTTTCCTCGGATAGTATGCAACTGGCTAAAGTGGCTCCGGGCGATTCCATACTGCTGCCGTTGACACTGAAGCATGTTCGTCTGGATAAGGCTGCTAAGGCAGGAAATGAAATCATGCTGAACCTTTTTGTGCGTCTGAAAAACAGTCAGCCGTGGGCAGAAGCCGGTCATCCGGTGGCACAGCAGCAGTTTGAACTGGTAAAGCGAGGAGCGCTTCCAACCTTGAAAGCCGATAAGTCGGGAGGTAAACTGGAAGTTGTTCGTACGGATGCGAAACTGACGATACGGAACAACGTGCTGACCGCTGTCTTTAACCAGACAACCGGACAATTGGACGAGCTGGTATTGAGGGGGCAGCAAGTGATTGTGCCAGGGCATGGATTTGTATACGACAACCACCGCTGGATTGAAAATGATACATTCCGGGAAACAGAGAACGGACTGAATGAAACCGGTACCTGTGAAGTGACCGAAGAAAAGAATAAGGTGGTGACTGTACGTACATCGCATGACGGATCGTTATGTAGTACTGTACTGACTTATACGTTTACAGACGACGGTACCGTTACTCTGAAAGCCAACTTCCAGCCCCAAACTGCCGATTTGCGCCGGTGCGGACTGGTATGTGGACTCCGGCCGGATCTGGATCAGGTAGATTACTACGCCTACGGACCCTGGGAAAATTATGTGGACCGGAAAGATGGTTGCATGGTAGGTCGCTATGTTACTACCGTAGATAAGATGGGGGGAGAATATGTGAAACCCCAGTCTATGGGAAATCGGGAAGGATTGCGCAGCATGCGTCTGACTGATACTGCCGGAAAGGGCATTGAAGTGGAGACTGAAGGAACGGTATCGTTCTCTTTGCAGCCTTATACGGATGAGGATCTGATGCTTGCCAAACATACCTGGGAACTTCAGAAACGGCCTTATCTGGTATTACACCTGGATGCTGCCCATCGGGGAGTAGGAAATGCCAGCTGTGGCAGTGATGTAGATACATTGCCGGTATATCGTGTTCCTCAACAGCCGATGAGTTACACCATCCGTATTCACGCCGTAGAATAATATAATTCTTGTAGGTAAAATGATGGCGGTTCTGGGTAAGTACTGTATGCTTGCCCGGGACCGCTTTTCTTATGGAAAACAAGTCATGTTTTTGTTAAAAACCGGAAATGAATCCATGGAACGCACGCTTGATAGGACCGGTTTACAGGTTTGTAATATTCTTGGATGGAATCCTTGGAGGAAAGATTTATATGGTTAATCCCGGACCCATGGGCTTGCATCGGTCCGGGATTAATCGATTGTGAATTATTCCGGTTATGTATTGGCGGTTTATTCCATGATCAGTTTTACGGCCGCCCAGTTATGTTTCTCGCGATGATGTACAAACTTCATGCCCAGACTTTCACCTTTTTCACGGATGGCCGGAATATCTTCTACGTAGAATCCGCTCATATAGATTTCCGAACCGCTATGCATGCATGCTGCGTAAGCCGGCAGGTCGTTCAGCAGAATATTCCGGTTGATATTGGCGATGATGACATCGAACGGTTTTCGTCCTTTCAGCAGGGAAGCGTCTCCCAGTTCTACGGTGATGTTGCTGATGTGGTTAAGGGCAATGTTGTCACGTGAATTGTTCACGCACCAGTCATCAATATCAATGGCGGTTACCGGATCTGCTCCTCTCATACTGGCCAGGATAGCCAGAATCGATGTGCCGCATCCCATGTCGAGTACGGATTTGCCTTTCAGGTCGGCTTCCAGCAGTTCACCCAGAATGGAACTGGTAGTTTCGTGATGTCCGGTTCCGAAAGCCATTTGCGGATTGATGACGATGTCGTATTCGGCTTTGGGGTAGTCTTTATGGAAGGTGCTGTGAATCACACAGCGGTTATCGATTACTATGGGCTGGAAGAAGTTCTTTTCCCATTCTGCGTTCCAGTCTTTGTCTTCCGGTTCTGCCAGTGTATAGGTGATTTTTGTATCTGGAATCGGGAAATCAGCCAGAATATTTTTCAAGGAATTCTCGTCGAATAAAGCCTTTTGTATATAGGCCTGCATACCTCCTTCGCAGGCAACAAAACTTTCGAATCCGACGTCGGCGGTCAGTGCGGCCAGTACATCTGTTACAATTTCCGTACATGGCTGTGCAGTAAATGTTACTTCTACATATTTCATAGATACAAGGGGTTTTGATTTTGCCAACAAAGATAATACGTGCTGTTTGTTTTACCCAATTTTCCGGACTAAAATTCGGTACGGTAACGAACGTTCGTCTTGCATAGAACGTCCGTTCGTTTTTATGAAAAGGCGAGCAGGTTTTACTTTCAACGAACGTTTGTTTTTGTGGCTTTGGATTAATTAACAGCTTATATTTTACGGTGTGTAGGAATATGTGTAATATTATTTAATTTTGCTTAGGAATAAAAGGTTGATATCCGAGTTAGTGGAATATGATAAAATGATTATAAATGTTTTTGAAATGAGAAAGTTTGTGCTATTTTTGCTCTTGCTGCTGGAAGTGGCGGTTGTAGGAGGACAGAATGTAAAGCGTTTTACAGTTCTGCAATGGAACATCTGGCAGGAAGGTACGGTTGTTCCGGGTGGCTATGATGCCATTGTGAATGAGATAGCTCGTCTGGAACCGGATTTTGTGACATTCAGCGAGGTACGTAATTACAATGATACTCGTTTCTGTGACCGGATTGTTTCTTCCTTGAAAGAAAAAGGGAAACATTATTATTCTTTCTATAGCTACGATTCCGGTCTGTTGAGCAGATATCCTATCAAAGATTCGTTGACGGTCTTTCCTGAAAAAGATGATCATGGCAGTATCTATAAGTTAGTAGCTGATTTTGAAGGAGTAGAAGTGACTGTATATACTGCCCATCTGGATTATCTGGACGATGCTTATTACAATGTGCGTGGTTACGACGGATCTACCTGGAAAGAAATTGAAATACCGCAGACGGTGAGAGAGGTACTGGAGGTGAATGACCGTTCGTTGCGTGATGACGCTATCCGTTGTTTTGTGGCAGAGGCTCAGAAGGATGTGAAAGCCGGACGACTGGTACTGCTAGGAGGCGATTTCAATGAACCTTCCCATCTGGACTGGATTCGGGAGACAAAGGATTTGTATGACCATAACGGTCTGATTATACCGTGGACTGTTCCCTTGATTCTGGACAATGCGGGCTTCGTTGATGCTTATCGTAAATTTTATCCCGATGTCCTGAATTATCCCGGATTTACGTTTCCGGCAGATAATCCGCTGATACCGACAGAAAAACTGACCTGGGCACCGAAATCGGACGAGAGGGACCGTATCGATTATATCTTTTATTATCCCTATCCTGGATTGGAACTGACAGATATCGTGATTTTTGGTCCTGAGGGTAGTATCCGGAAGAATCAGCGTATTAAGGAACAGAAATCTGACCGGTTTCTGTTGCCACAGGGAGTATGGCCGACCGATCATAAAGGAGTACTGGCCACTTTTTCTCTGACAACAGGAGAATGACGAAATAGGGAAATCCCTATATTGAAATAGGGAATTTCTACTTGCAGGGTAAAAAAGAGTCATTACATTTGTAACGTAAATAATTAGGTAAAATAACTTTAAACCGGTAAAGTCATGATAAAGAGTAAAGTATTTGCTTCGCTGCTGTTGGTTTGTCTGCCAGGACTGTCAATGGCACAGAGTGGGGATGATCTCTACTTCGTTCCGAAAAAGGAACAGAAGAAGGAGGTGAAAAAGGTTGTTCCGGAGCAGACTACGAATACAACTGCCTATACCGCTCCGGAATCGGCAGCAATTGTGGTGAAAGATGTCAAAGGGAATGTTCGTGATGTAGATGAATACAACCGTCGGTATACTTCCCGTGAAAATACTTTCTCCATGCAGAATGATACCTTATACATTGAAGAAAAACCGTATAATGAACGCGGTGAATGGGTCAATGACTTTGAGGGCTCACAGAGTGACTATGAATATGCCATGCGTATCGTACGCTTCCGTAGTCCGGGATATGCCATACCGATAAGCAGCCCGTTGTATTGGGATGTGGTATACGGCGCATTGCCATCGTGGGACTGGAATGTATTTGATGATGGAATGTATGCTTATGTCTTTCCTACTTCTACCAATCCGGTTTGGTGGAACTGGCGTTTCTCCTGGAGTACATTCGGACCTCGTTTCGGATGGAGTTTCGGATATCCTTGGTATTACAATCCTTGGTATAGCGGTTTCTCTCCGTATTGGTATGGTGGCTACTATGCCGGTTACTGGGGTGGTTACTGGGGAGGCTATTGGGGCGGTTATTGGGGCCCCGGATGGTATGGCCCATATTATGGACATTGGGCTCCCAGAAACTGGGGACATACCGATATACGTCCTGGACGCTATCAGGCCTCACACGGTGGAACTACCCGTCCTTCTGTAGGAATCGGTACTGGATCGTATACACGTACTTCGGCTGAACGGATTGCACAAGACCGTGGAAATACGGCTGTTCGTCGTTCCAGCATCGGCCGGGTGGTGGAAGGTAGCGGATCACGTGGAAACAGCCAGTCTGTCCTTCCTGGAAGAACGGCCGTACGTACAGGTGGAACTTCCGGTACTACAGGCATTCGTACAAACACTCGTACACAAGGGGTTTATACACGTCCTACTACCGGTGCCGACCGTAGCGGTTCTTCTTATAACCGTCCGAGCAGTACCCGACGCAGTGTCAACTACAATCGGGAAGGTTATAATTCGAACACCCGTAACAGTAATTCTACTTATCAGCGTTCTAACAGTTCCGGCAGTTATAACCGTAGCAGCAGCGGCAGTTTCAACCGTAGCAGCGGTAGCAGTTACAACCGCAGTTCCGGTAGTGGAGGCGTCAGCCGCGGCGGAGGTGGCCGTAGAAGATAAAGCTAAAGCGGGTATGAGTTATTTTTAAAGTGATTAGAACATGAAAAAAAGATTATTCTCTATAGGTATGTTGGCTATGGCAGCTGCGGCTGCCGTAGCGCAGACACAATATGATGCAGCCCGTTTCTCGGGCAGTGAGTTGAACGGTACGGCCCGTTTCGTCGGAATGGGAGGAGCCATGAGTGCATTGGGTGCAGATATATCAGTGATGGGAACCAATCCTGCCGGTATCGGCCTGTTCCGGAGCCATGATCTTTCCTTGTCTTTCGGCTTTAATAAAAATGTGACGAACAGCAATTTTGAAGGAACGCAGGTAAAAGATGATCGAACACGTGCTTCTTTTGATCAGGTAGGCTTTGTGTATAGTACCAAGATTGGTAATCGTACAAACCTTCGTTATTTCAATGTGGGTTTCAATTATCATAAACTGGCTAATTTCAATCGTCAGTTTTCTTCACGGGGCAACCTGAATGGTTCTTCACTGAGTTGGCAGATGCAGGATATGATACTGGGAACAGGAGCTTATCAGACTCAGAATGATTATAATGCTCTGCTTGATACAGATAATCCGTATACTTCGTCGGCTTATTACGGAACTCCTTTCCTGGGTTCTATGGGAGTCCGTACCGGTCTGGTAGACGATGTAACGGGAGAAGACGGATCATTCGGTATGATGGGATGGAACGGTGCCAGCGGAGATTATTACAGCCGGGAAGAAGGAGGTATTAATGCATACGATTTCAATCTCTCGTTCAATGTACAGGATCGTTTCTATTTTGGTGCCACATTGGGGGTATACGATGTGAATTATAACCGTTATTCTTCATATTATGAAACCGTACTGGATGACAATGGAAATGATAACGGTAGTTTTCAGTTGAATAACTGGTTTACTACGGATGGTGCAGGCGTTGATTTGAAATTGGGCTTTATTTTCCGTCCGGTAGAATATTCTCCATTCCGTATCGGTTTTGCTGTACATACCCCCGTCTGGTATGCGTTGAGCGATCATTATACCGCGACGTTGAATACGGATATTCTGGCTTTTCCGGAATCGTATACCGAGAACTTGTCTGATTATTATGCCCCGGATGCCAGTTATCTGATGGAATATCAGCTGGCTACTCCGTGGAAATTCAATGTCAGTATGGGAACTACGTTCAGTAACGTGCTGGCGGTAGATGCCGAATATGAGTTTGCCAATTATGCCAAGGCCAATTATAAAGATACAGGCGGATATGAGCTGACTTCTGCCAATGAAGCTGTCAGCAAGTATCTGAAAAATGTCCATACGTTCCGAATCGGTATGGAAGCCAAGTTCTCGCCGGCTTTCAGTTTCCGGGCAGGGTATAATTACGTGACTTCGCCGATAGCTGATAATTCGGCCCGTTATGTGCCTAACTTATCAACCAATAAGGCTGATTATATCTGGTTCGATGAGACGCGTACAGATCCGGAATATCATAACCTGAAGGCACGCAATACCCTGACTTTGGGTTTGGGCTACAGGGGAAAAAGTCTGTATGCCGATGTTGCCTATAAGTATGATTTCTATAAATCTGATTTTTATATGTTTGATGATTATCGCTTCTCGAATGATGGTAACAGCATTGTAGGCAGAAATGCTGCGGCCGATGTAAATCATGACCGTCATCAGTTACTTTTTACGGTGGGAGTGCGATTCTAAGCTCATTGTATATAATTTTTAAGATAATGACCGTGAAGGTGTAGTTGCCCGTTGTGGCTTCTACACCTTTTTATTTGTCGTGCTGATGACGGTATTCTTTCTTCTTCCAGAAATTGAATCCGGCATAAACACGAAGACTTCCAAAGGAGTTGGTCATCGAGAAGTTATCTTTCCGGTAGTCGTAAGTATGTAATACGAGGGAGGCGCCTACATAGTATTTCCCGTTGTTCCAAGTGATTCCGGCACGTGTAATCAGGTCGAAATTGATATCCTTTACCCATCCCAGCCAGTTGGTCTGGTTAAAAACCGGAGTGTCATCGATGCGTGCTTTCTTGTAGGCTATGGCTGGAAGCAAGGAGAGATTCAGCAGGCAGTTTCTGGCGAATACCCAGTTGTAACCGTATCCTATGCTCAGGTTATAATCGTTGTATTTTACTTTATGGAACTTCAGTGACGGACGAAGTTGATCCTGTATTTCTTGTGGCAGAAGCGTGTAATCGAATGTTATGTTGTGTTGAGAGTATGAAAAGCCGGCCAGCAGTGACCCGCAACTCTTGCGCTGGTTGGTAGACTGGCTGTAGGCTGCAGGATAGGAAAAACGCTTGTAATTGAATATCCAGTAAGCATTCAGGCCTTTGATATCGCTTTGAAGTCCGGTGAATTTGGTACCTTCATAGCGGTTCTGGGTTGTAATGTTACTGTATGAATTGAGCTTGAAATTACTGCCTGTTTTCCGGTAATATAAATCAACTCCGAAACGTGAGCTGTAGAGATTGAAAACAATTTCTTTGCGGGGAGCCTGGTCTTTTGATTTTCCCAACAACTTTTTGATGTCGAAGGATATGCCTAGAAAAATCCATCGCCATCCGAAGTAAACGCCTATCTTGGTATTGGCTGTAGGTGCAAAGTTCAGGCTTTGCCGACCGTCGTTTCCGTTGCTTCCCAATCTGTAGTGCTCAAACCAGGTACTCTGTTCAAGCATGAATGCCAGATTATACTGGTTGGGAGAAATGTAGGTTGTGTCAATGTCGTTCAGGCTTTTTCCTACTTTAGTGAGTTCCTGTTTGGAAATCTTGAATGTATTCCGGACACCTTTGGCCAGTGTGCGCAAAGGTGTCCGGTTTTTTTCGACAGGAGCAGGCACAACATTCACACTATCTTGGGTTTCGGTCTGTGCGTATGCTGATGCAAGCGGAAAACATAAGATAGCAACGAATAATCTGTATGAAATGCTTCGTCTGCCGGCCATAAAATGGCTTATAATTTATTGAGAATTCTGTCCATTACCCAGTTCGTGGGAGTGGCACTGATACCGTCGCAGGTACAGATGGCTTTTCCCTGCAGGTGTTCTACCACGGCTTTAATAAGAGGAAGTTGCACGTGTGGAGGATTGGGAGGAAGGATTTCTTCCCGTCCTCTTTCGGTGTGTAATCCGATGGGTTCGTATGTAAAGACGGAAAAGCAGATCATTCCTTTGTCTCCGATGATTTCGATACGGTCTTCTTTGGCCGATTCATGGGCTACAAAGCACCATGATCCGGAACCGGGTAGTCCGGACTCGAACTTGAAACAGGCACTGATGGTGTCTTCTGCCTCATACAGTCCACCCCGATTGCTCTTGTATCCTTCTGCTTCGAGGATACAGCCGAACATGTCTTGCAGCAAATCCAGCTGATGAGGTGCGAGGTCGTAAAAGTAACCTCCGCCTGCAATGTCGGGTTGTACGCGCCAGGGTAGATTCTTGCTGTTATAGTCCAGATTTCGTGGAGGCTGTGCAAAGCGTATTTGTACATTGATTACATTTCCGATTTCTCCTTCATCTACCAGTTGGCGGACTTTCTGGAAATATGGCAGATACCGTCGGTAGTAGGCTACGAAACAGGGAACGCCTGTTTCCTGGGAAATGCGGTTGATACGGGCGCAGTCTTCATAGCTGGCGGCCATCGGCTTTTCGATATAGACCGGTTTTCCGGCCTTCATGGCCATGATGGCAAAAGTAGCATGAGAGGAAGGAGGAGTGGCGATGTATATTGCATTTACATTTTCGTCTCCAATGAGTTCCTGAGCGTCTGTATACCAGTTTGGAATGTTATGCCGGATGGCGTATGATTTTACTTTTTCCTCATCGCGGCTCATTACGGCTACTACCTTGGAACCTTCTATCATGTTGAAAGCAGGACCGCTTTTCTTTTCGGTGACTTCACCACATCCGATGAATCCCCACCGTACTTTGTTCAGTTTCATCATCGTCCTTATGATTTTAGTTGAAATATTTTTTGTATAGTTTCTGATAGTCTTTGGTTTTCAAGTATCCTTCCAGCCATACGTTGAGAGTATCGCGCAGGTTGGGAGCGTTCTTGCTGACTCCCCATGCGTAGAACTGGGTAAAGCTTATGCTCTTGCTTATGTCCAGGTTTGGATAATCTTTTAAGGAAGCTTTAGCCAGATTTTCATCGCATACGGCATAATCTATTTCGCCTTCTGAAACCATGGCCAGCAACTGTTCCGGTCCGTACTTGTCTATTTCACGTATGTAAATTGTATCAGCTATTTCATTGATAAGGTTATGAATTCGCAGGAGTGCCGGTGAATGACTGATCAGGTGGAGTGTCTTATGGGCCAGTTCCAGCTGACCGCTGATGTAAAGGCTGTCTTTCCCTTCTTCTCTTTTTCGTTGTACCAGTACTTGCTTGCTGAGTAGCAGCGGATGTGTAAAGAGTAACGTATCTTTTGAACTGCTTGTTACAACGGTACCTGTAGCCATCAGGTCATAGCGTCCTTCGGACAATCCTTCCAGTCTTTTCTGGTAACTCATTTCTGGAGTGATTTCCAGTTTTAATCCTTTATCGCGGGCAAATGCCTGAAGCAGTTCCAGATCGAATCCTGTCACTGTGTCTTTTTCTGCGTGAAAACTCAGACGGTTATACTCTGTTACGGCACGCAGGAGGCCCGATTCCCTGATTTCTGTATAATCTCTGGGAGTATACGAAATCATAGTTGTAGAGGGTTGGTGTGTGTTGACACCAATCAGCAAGGCTATTACGACAATACCTCCCAGCAGATAGTAGAGATTTTTCCGTTTCATGGCTTTAATCGAAGAAATTCCAGGATATGCCCAGTTTCAAGATGCGCGGATTCAACGGATAATGCGGCGCCAGAAAATAGCTTTTGTCTCCTGTTCCCTGAACCAGGTTATACATCTGTACGAAAATACGTGTACGTTTCAGATGAAGGTTTATATAACCGTTGACGAGCGGATATCCACCCAGTTTATAGCGCGTTTCCGGATTTTGCAAGTAGAATTGTCCGATGGCAGGTGCGTAGTCGGGGGCGTAATATTGGGTGAAGTAACGTACATCGGCTCCCATTTCTATGTTTAATACTTTTTTGGCCAGTGAGAATTTAAGGTACAGGTTATGATAAAGTACCCATTCCGGCAATGGCAGCACGTTTTCGTTGCTTGATTTCTGGTATGTTATGACATTGTCCAAATGCAGAATGCCCAGCTTGAAATCTTGTTTCAGCGTAGCACTGAATACCTGGATGTTATCAGACTGCTGTTTTACAGCTACGTTGTTCTTGTAAGTGGCAGCCGTGCTTTCTGTTGCTTCTGTTGCTATTACAGAAGTGTTATCAAGATAAGTATAGTTCTTTATGTTTTCTATTCCTGCCGATAATTGAGTCTTCCAATGGTCTATGCTCAGTTTGCCCTCCAGTTTGGTACGCATGATTTTCGACAAGTCCTCGTTGTCCCACCAATAATGTTTAGAGTGGAAATGGCGGTAATAAAAGACAGGGTTTTCGTTTTTGATGTATGCATTTACATCCAGTCGCACAGTATCTTTAAACAGAGGGAAGTTTAGGTTGCCGTTTCCTTCTATACTGAATTGTCCGGCATCCTCACCGATAAGGGCAATCTCACCCAATACATTGTAATGAAGAAGACGACCTTGTTCCTTGATCAGTTGTCCTCCTACGGAAAGTATATTTTCTTTGTAGTCTACCGGAACCCTTCCTCCCGTCTGGCCGGCAATGGTATCGGTCAGGTTGAAACGACGGTGTTCGAAACTGGCAAATGCAGTCAGTCCGGCTTTGGCCCATTTGTTGAATCCTTCACGCAGTGATATGCCGACGGTATTTTTAATGGATAAATATTTGGTTACGTCAGTTGAGTCAGTTCCCAGGTAGTTGTTTGCAAAATAGCTTTGATTCTGTGTGTCGTCGTACGAGATGTATTTTCGTTTGTTGTAGTCTATCTTGACAGTATGGATAAAGCTGGTAACCGGGACAAATATCTGTTTGCTGATGGTGTCACCTTCTTCCTGTTTTTCTTCGTAGAATCCCAAGTTATACCGGTGTGTAAGAAAGCCGTGATAGCCGGTGTTGTGATTCCAGATATCTTTCAGATTGGTAGGCATGTCGTAGGTGTTGTATGATTTTTTACCTTCGTTCATGTCTAAGGGGTGAGTGACGTAACGGTCGTCTTCCAGACCTCCGTTTTCGGCTACTTTCAGATTATCGTTGATGAAGTTGAAGTGCATTTCGTATTTGTCTCCTCGATAATACGCAAAAAGGTTACCGTTGAACAGGGCGGTAGACTGGTTGGCATATTTTCCTCGTCCGTATGTATAGTCGATGTCAAATCCAAATCCGAGGCGTTTGTTGACATTGACGGAAAAATACGACTTAAAACGTTCTTCACCGTATCGTCCGTCTCCCTGTTTGTAATATGTCAGGTTGGTAAACGGTGATTTTGTATTGGTGTATGTTACGTCGCCTGCTTGTTTTACCGTAAAGTCATAAGGATCTGTAAAGAACTCTTGCGAAGCACTTTTACGTTCAAAAAATACATGCGAGATGCGCGGAGCTCCCAGATTGCCGAGGTATGTGTAATGTCCGGTAGGGCCTCCTGTATCGTTTGTATTCTGAAAGGCATGTTCGACTGTATCTACGGGTACCTCAAACAGATTTCCCAGTCGTTCGTCTACTTTCCAAGAATTTAAACCGATGGGAATGGTGCTGGCGTCAATTACGGCAGTCGTGTCAATGGGGTTTCCGTTCCGGTCGTATCGGTTTGAGTCCAGACCGGATGCTGATGTTCCGAATTGGCTTATGGTGTTCTGTCCGAATACATTGCCGAACAGCCCTATCAGTAGCATGAATATAAGAATCTTTCGTATCATGGAGCAAAGATACAACAATAAACGAGAAGAAAGGCAGTTTGGCGTAAGAATGTTGCAGATAACGGTATTGAAAGCTTCGGGATATTCCTGTGAGATTGCCGGGGATTTGTTCCGTCATGTAAAGAGATAAAAAATCCCGGCAGGGAGATCCATACCGGGACTAAGGAATATACTGTTTGTTTATCAGACTTCTTTGATGATTTCCATTCCGATTTTGATGGCCTCTTCGTTCATCGGGATGAGCGGGTGGTGCCGTTCCGGCAATGTCTTGTGCAATGCTTTTACAACGCTTTCTATGGATACAATCGGGCGTATCTTGAGCAAGCCTCCCAGTACAATCATGTTGAATGTCTTGGCCATCTTGCGTTCGTTGGCTTCGTCCATGGCGTCAATACGGTAGATCTTTATATCTTTTCGTGTAGGCGGGTTGATAATTCCATATCCGTCGTAAATCAGTACACCACCCGGCTTTATCTTGTTTTCGAATTTAGCCAATGACGGCTGATTTAAGATGATGGCGGTATCATACCGGCTCAGGATAGGAGAAGAAATGCGTTCGTCGCTGATGATGACAGTTACATTGGCTGTTCCTCCCCGTTGCTCCGGTCCGTAGGCCGGCATCCACGTTACTTCTTTTCCTTCCATCAATCCTGAATAGGCCAGAATCTTACCCATCGACAAGACTCCTTGTCCACCGAATCCGGCTATAATAATTTCTTCTTTCATACGCAAATTAGGAGTTAGGTTGCTTATTTGATGTCTGTAGTGTCTTTCAAATCGCCAAGCGGATAGAAAGGAAACATATTTTCTTCCATCCATTTATTGGCTTTTTCGGGAGTCATTTTCCAGCCGGAACTACAGGTGGAAACAATTTCCACAAGGCTGGAACCTTTTCCTTGCATAGAACACTCGAAAGCTTTCCGGATGGCTTTTTTAGCTTTCCGGATGGCGGCTACGCTTTGTACAGACTGGCGTGTAACGTAGCATGTACCTTGCAGGGTGGCGGCGATTTCTGTCATCTTTAGCGGGTAGCCGTGGATTTCAGGGGTACGTCCGTACGGGCAGGTAGCTGTTTTCATACCCAGCAAGGTCGTAGGAGCCATTTGGCCGCCTGTCATTCCGTAAATAGCGTTGTTGATGAAAATAATGGCAATGTGGTCTCCACGGTTTAGGGCGTGGATGGATTCGGCTGTACCGATACAGGCCAGGTCTCCATCGCCCTGATAGGTAAACACCAGACGGTCCGGCCACAGACGTTTGATGGCTGCGGCCAGTGCTGGAGCACGTCCGTGAGCTGCTTCCTGACAATCAATGTCCAGATAATTGTACATAAATACGGCACAACCTACCGGACTGATACCAATGGCTTTTTCTGTCATCCCCATCTCTTCGATGACTTCGGCTATCAGTTTGTGCACTACTCCGTGACTACATCCGGGACAGTAGTGCATCGGGTTATCGTTTAAAAGGCGAGGTTTCTGGTACACCAGATTCTCGGGCTTTATGATATCTTCTTTAGTCATAAATTAATTTCCTCCTGTTTTAGCGTAAAAAGAAGCGAAAGACAAATTCCATCATTTTCAGAAAGAGTGAAGCACCACATACATAGAAAAAGAGTGTCTTGTCATCGCCCACCGTAAAATAAAGAATCACGGAAATGACGGCTCCAATCATGAACAGTACGTTCAGAACGGTTCTTATACGGTCTATATTGTCCATGATTTCTGTGTTTATTTGATCAGTTTTTCTTTGATGGCATCGATCACTTCATCCGGATCGGGTACGATTCCTCCCAAGCGTCCGAAATGTTCTACCGGAACCTGACATTCTACTGCCAGACGTACGTCTTCTATCATTTGTCCGCTGTTTAGTTCGACGGTCAGGATACCTTTTACCTGAGCGGCACGGGCCTTCAAGGCTTTCGACGGGAATGGCCAGAGGGTAATCGGACGGAACAGTCCTACCTTGATGCCTTCTTCACGGGCATGTTCCATGGCTTTTTGAGAGATACGTGCGCATGAACCGAAAGCTACGATCAGGTATTCGGCATCTTCGCAGCATAATTCTTCGTAGCGGCATTCCTTTTCCTGAATTTCGGCGTATTTTGCCTGCAAGTGCAGGTTGCGCTGTTCCATAATTCCCGGATCCAGCTCCAGTGACGTGATGATGTTAGGCTTGCGACCTTTACGGCCCGTAGTGGCCCATGGACATTGTGCGATAATTTCTTCTTCCGTACGGCGCGGACGCGGAGCCGGGAGCACGACTTTCTCCATCATCTGTCCGATAACGCCATCGGCCAGAATGATGGCCGGATTTCTGTATTTGAAAGCCAGTGTGAATGCCAGTTCCACAAAGTCGGCCATTTCCTGTACGGAAGCCGGAGCCAGTGCGATCAGGTGGTAATCGCCGTGTCCACCTCCTTTGGTAGTCTGGAAATAGTCGGCCTGGCTGGGCTGGATGGTACCCAGTCCGGGACCTCCACGCATGACATTGACTATCAGACAGGGGAGTTCTGCCCCTGCGATGTAAGAGATTCCTTCCTGCTTCAGGCTGACACCCGGGCTGGAAGAGGAGGTCATTACCATTTTGCCGGAACCGGCACCTCCATATACCATATTAATTGCTGCAACTTCGCTTTCAGCCTGAAGCACTACCATACCGGTAGTTTCCCATGGCTTCTGTTCGGCAAGCGTTTCCAATACTTCAGATTGGGGAGTGATAGGATAACCGAAATATCCATCTACACCGATGCGGATAGCAGCATGGGCGATGGCCTCGTTTCCTTTCATTAGAACGACTTCTTCTGCCATAATTTGTTTATTTAGCTGTTAAGCATTTATTTTTTTATCTTCACATTTTGCTCTGTACACGGTCAGGCAGGCATCGGGGCAAACAATGGCACACGATGTGCATCCGTTGCAGGTATCTTCTACTACCTGTTGTACATAGTTATATCCTTTTTGATTTACTTTCGGGGTAAGAGCCAATACGTGCAGTGGACAGGCTACTACGCACAAGTTGCAACCTTTGCATCGCTCTGTATTCACTACAACTACACCTTTCATTTTAGCCATAGTCCTTAATTATATCTATTGATTAAACATATCTTTGTTGTAAAAGTTAAGGATATCCATTACCATCTGGTAAGCCTCCTGAGCGGGGCTTTCGGGGTTTAGGTCAATAGCTTCCTGGTAATTGTTGAGTGCGTACTGCCAATTACCTTCTTTACGATATGCGTTACCCAGCAGGTAAAATGCTTCGGCGGCGGTATCGGGATGCAATGAAATTAAACTATTTAATTGTTGGATAGCCTCTTGCGTATGGCCTTCCTGGATTAAATTTTTGACTGCCTCAAATCTTTCATTCATGGTTAAAGGTATCTCTTTTCTATCTATGCAAAGATACTTTTTATTTTATACCAAAACTTCTTTTTGGAAATAAATAGCAATAAAAAAATGAAAATAATTTTTCTTTACATTTGTAATTAACTGGTATATAGTTTGTTATATATATGTATGCATTGTTTCATTTGAAAAAGTTGTTTTTGCAATCAATGTGCTTTGTCCGCATGAAAATTGTCCGATAAAAGACGGATGCGGGAAGTAATGACAGAAAATGACGACAAGGTAAGCCGTTTTTTGTTTTGGATTTGAGTGAATTTATTTTACCTTTGTCGAATTAATGGGATTAAATTGATTATCAAAAGAGAGAATAACTAACTATCGTGATAGAAAATGAATAAAATTATTTCAAAAGAACATTTTTCGGAGAAGGTTTTCAAACTTGTGGTTGAGGCTCCTCTGATTGCCAAATCGCGCAAAGCCGGTCATTTCGTCATTGTGCGTGTAGGCGAAAAAGGTGAACGCATGCCGTTGACAATTGCTGCGGCAGATCCGGTGAAAGGTACTATTACGCTGGTGGTACAGGAAGTGGGACTTTCTTCTACCCGGTTGTGTGAGTTGAACGAGGGCGATTACATTACGGATGTAGTGGGACCGTTGGGAAAAGCTACGCACATTGAGAATTTCGGTACGGTGGTTTGTGCCGGAGGTGGTGTAGGAGTAGCCCCCATGCTTCCTATCGTACAGGCTTTGAAGGCTGCCGGGAATCGTGTCATTACGGTATTGGCCGGTCGTACCAAGGAATTGATTATCCTTGAAAAAGAAATGCGTGAAAGTTCGGATGAAGTAATTGTCATGACCGATGACGGTTCGTATGGAAAAAAGGGACTGGTGACCGAAGGCGTAGAGGAAGTGATCAAGCGTGAAAAGGTTGACAAATGTTTTGCCATCGGTCCGGCTATCATGATGAAATTCGTTTGTCTGCTGACCAAGAAGTATGAGATTCCGACCGATGTTTCGCTGAACACTATCATGGTGGATGGTACGGGTATGTGTGGTGCTTGTCGTATCACCGTAGGCGGAAAAACTCGTTTTGTCTGCGTAGACGGACCGGAGTTTGACGGTCATCAGGTAGATTTCGATGAAATGCTGAAGCGTATGGGCGCATTCAAGGATATTGAGCGTGAAGAGATTCATAAGCTGGATGAGAAGCCGGAAACCTGTGAGGCTGTAAAGCTGGAAGAAGACCGGAATGCTCCCTGGCGTGAGGCTTTGCGCAAGAGCATGAAAGCCAAGGAACGTACGGCCATTCCACGTGTGAAGATGAACGAGCTTGATCCGGAATACCGTTCACACAGCCGCAAGGAAGAAGTAAACCTGGGACTGAACGAAGAGCAGGCTCTTACGGAAGCCAAGCGTTGTCTGGACTGTGCCAATCCGTCTTGTATGGAAGGATGTCCGGTGGGTATTCATATTCCTACTTTTATCAAGAATATCGAACGCGGAGAATTCCTCGAGGCTGCCCGTGTATTGAAGCAGACCAGTGCGCTTCCGGCAGTTTGTGGCCGTGTCTGTCCGCAGGAAAAACAATGTGAATCGAAATGTATTCACTTGAAGATGGGACATGAAGCCGTAGCCATCGGTTACCTGGAACGTTTCGCAGCCGATTACGAGCGTGAAAGCGGTCAGATTTCCATTCCTGAAATTGCCGAAAAGAACGGTATCAAGGTAGCAGTAGTGGGTTCGGGACCTGCCGGTCTTTCGTTTGCCGGTGATATGGCGAAACTGGGATACAGTGTGACGGTTTTCGAAGCTTTGCACGAAATAGGTGGTGTATTGAAATATGGTATTCCGGAATTCCGTTTGCCTAACAAGATCGTGGATGTAGAAATAGAGAACCTGTCTAAGATGGGTGTGGAATTCGTAAAAGACTGTATTATCGGAAAGACAATCAGTGTTGATGATCTGAAGGCGGAAGGTTATCAGGGTATTTTCGTTGCATCGGGTGCCGGCTTGCCTAACTTCATGAACATTCCGGGTGAGAACTCCATCAATATCATGTCGTCCAATGAATACCTGACTCGTGTGAACCTGATGGACGCTGCCAGCGAAGATTCTGATACACCGGTAACTTTCGGTAAGCGCGTGGCTGTCATCGGCGGCGGGAATACAGCGATGGACTCTGTCCGTACAGCACGCCGTCTGGGCGCCGAAAAGGCGATGATTATCTATCGCCGTTCGGAAGCTGAAATGCCTGCCCGTCTGGAAGAGGTAAAACATGCCAAGGAAGAGGGTGTTGAGTTTCTGACACTTCATAATCCGATAGAATACATTGCCGACGAGAAAGGCCGGGTAAAACAGGTAGTACTGCAGAAAATGGAACTGGGCGAGCCGGATGCATCCGGACGTCGTAGTCCGGTACCTGTACCTGGAGCTGTTGAGACCATCGATATTGATATGGCAATCGTCAGTGTAGGTGTTTCGCCCAATCCGATTGTTCCTCACTCTATTGAGGGTCTGGAACTTGGCCGCAAGGGTACAATTGCCGTGAACGACGATATGCAGTCATCTATTCCGACAATTTATGCCGGTGGCGACATCGTGAGAGGAGGTGCTACTGTCATTCTGGCTATGGGTGACGGACGTCGTGCCGCGGCTGCGATGGACAAGCAGTTGCGTGGAGAATAAGAAGCATTTCCTATAGAATAGAAAAACGGCCTCATGTTCTTGTTAAAACATGAAGCCGTTTTAATGTAAACGAACGTTTGTTTTGATGAGAACAGGCGTTCGTTTTTTTATCTCATTTGAATTTGAAGAATTTCACCGATGTATAAGGTGTAATTCTTGGAACTGTCTGCCGACTGATTGAGTGATTTCAGTTCGTCGGCTGTCATTTTCTGTGCCGTAGTTTTCTTGCATTCGATTACGATATTAGGTTGTGTCTGTCCAGCCGGATAAAACGAGATGGTATATCGGTCGGAATGTTCCATGATGGCGCTGATGGCTATGCGTGACTGGTCTACCAGGGTATAAGTTACATCTTTCGTAAACAGTTTCCCGAATCCTCCCCAGTTTTCCGCTTTCATTTCGATTTCCTCGTCGTTGGCGGTAAGGGTAATTCGTCCGGCAGAAGCCAGTTCGTTCAGATTGGACGGAAGCTCATTGATTGTTACGGTTCGTAATTCTTTCGGAACGGCAGGTGAAGTAACGGCTGTTTGTGTAACAACAGGCTGTGTGACAATTACCGGAGCAGTTTGTGTACTGCCTATCACCTGAGCCGCTTCTTCGAACAGCTTGTCTTTCAGATCGATTGTTCCTCTCCGGAATTTTCCGCAGATGGGGGCCAGTTTGGTCTTTTTCTTGTTTAAGGCCATTTTGTCTGTAATCCATTCTTCGGCAGTATATCGTTGACCTCCATCCCGGTTTTCGTCATACCAGTAGCGTATACGCGTCATGGTGAGGTCGCATTGTCCGTCTTTTGTCTTGATAAACAGCTGATAGTAGATACGTGTTCTGTCGAGCGACAAGGCTGTGGAAGAGAATACAATGTATTCTTCAGCCATGGCGGCTATTTCGCCTTCTTCTTCGTTGGTATAAAGAACCTTGTTTTGCACAAGCTTCTCATCGGTGGGCTTGAAGCGTTTGTTTGCCCAGTTTACAAACAAGTCGTACAACTGTTGTTTGGATAATGAGGGAGCGTTCAGGGTTTGTGTGAATGTTACTTTTCCGTCTACCAGTGTGATGGCGTTTCCCAGGTATTTCGGATCTGTGTTGTCTCCCTTTTTATCGGCGGCAAATAAAGCCAGTGGGAGACACAATAGCAGGATTACTAAAATTTTATTCATGGCCTTTAGATTGGTTTTTGTTTCAAATATAGGCATAAAAAAGAGAAGCTTTGTGGCAAAGCTTCTCTTTTTTATGGTTGAATAGATTATTTTACAGGAATTTTATCAATGCGTGCCTGATGACGTCCTCCTTCGAACGGAGTGCTGAAGAATTCTGTCATGATTTTATCGGCCATTTGTTCATCAATAAACCGACCCGGCATTACCAGAATATTGGCATCGTTGTGTTGTCTTGCCAGGTGTGCGATCTCCGGCATCCAGCATAAGGCTGCGCGGATTCCCTGATGTTTGTTCAGTGTTATTCCGATGCCTTGTCCGCTTCCGCAGATGGCAACACCCGGATAGCATTCACCGTTTTCTACGGCGATGGCCAGGGGATGTGCATAATCTGGATAATCGCAGCTGGCTGGCGTATAAGTACCGAAGTCTTTGTATTCCCATCCTTTAGCTTCCAGCCATTTTTTTACATATTGTTTCAGTGCAAAGCCTGCATGGTCGGATGCTATTCCAATTGTTTTCATTCGAACATTGATTTTACTTGTTTATAGACATTTTCAGCCGTAAATCCTAGCTTTTCGTCCAGAACCTTGTAAGGTGCCGAGAAACCGAATGATTCCAGTCCCCAGATCTTGCCGTTTGAACCGACCAGTCCTTGCAGGTTGACAGGCAGACCGGCTGTCAGGCCAAAGACCTTGGATCCTGCCGGGATTATGCTTTCCTGATATTCCTTGCTCTGGCTGCGGAACAGTCCTTCTGACGGTACGGATACGATACGTGTCTTGATTCCGTCTTTGTGGAGCAGTTCGGATCCGGCTACCAGGGTAGACACTTCGGAACCTGTAGCAACCAGAATGACATCCGGATTTTCATCGGAACCTGCTACGATGTAGGCTCCCTTGGCAGCCTGGCTGTAGTCTGTTCCTTCCGGCAGCATGTTGATGTTCTGGCGGGAAAGAATCAAAGCCGACGGAGTGTCGGTATTTTCCATAGCCAGTTTCCAGCATACGGTTGTTTCTTCGGCGTCGGCCGGACGGAGTACCAGCATGGAGTTCTTTCCGTGATGGTTTTTCAGTTTTTCCATCAGGCGGATTTGTGCTTCCTGTTCTACCGGTTCGTGGGTCGGTCCGTCTTCACCTACGCGGAACGCATCGTGTGTCCAGATGAATTTAACAGGTAACTGCATGAGGGCAGCCATACGTACGGCGGGTTTCATGTAGTCGGAGAATACGAAGAATGTACCGCAGGCAGCGATGACACCTCCGTGTAAGGCCATACCGATGCAGCAGCAAGCCATGGTGAGTTCGGCTACTCCGGCCTGGAAGAAGGCTCCGCTGAAGTCTCCGTTGGTGAATGCGTGAGTCTGTTTCAGGAAGCCGTCGGTCTTGTCGGAATTAGACAAGTCGGCCGAAGCACAGATCATGTTAGGTACCTGTTGTGCCAATGCGCTCAGTACGGTGGCAGATGCATTACGGGTTGCGTCGTTGGCTTTCTGCTGGATATGAGCCCAGTCTACCTTCGGTGCGGCACCGCTGAACCATTCCTTCAGTTGTGCGGCTTTTTCCGGATTGGCGGCAGCCCATGCAGCTTCTTCTTCGTGTCGGGCTGCTGCGATAGCCTTCAGTTCTTCTGCACGTTTGGCGTAGATTTCTTTGACATCGTCGAAAATAACGAACGGGTTTTCAGGATCACCTCCCAGATTTATGATGGTATTCTTGTAAGCGTCGCCACCCAGAGGGGCTCCGTGAGTTTTGCAGTTGTGTTCGTAAGAGGTGTTGTCTGCCTTGCGGGCACCTTTACCCATGATACATTTACCGATGATCAGGGTCGGGCGTTTGCTTTCAGCTTTTGCGGCATCCAGGGCAGTACGGATTTCTTCGCAGTCATTACCGTTGATTTCGATTACGTTCCAGCCCCATGCACGGTATTTCATGGCAGTGTCTTCAGTCGTTACGTCCTTGGTCTCGGTAGACAACTGGATTTCATTTGAGTCATAGAACATGATCAGGTTATCCAGTCCCAGGCATCCGGCGATACGGCCGCTTCCCTGAGAGATTTCTTCCTGAATACCTCCGTCTGAAATATAAGCGTAGATGGTTTCTTTGGCAAAAGTCGGATTACCCGTGCGGGCAGCCAGGAATTTGGCAGCGATGGCGGCACCTACGGCAAAGGTATGTCCTTGTCCCAGCGGGCCGGATGTATTTTCAATGCCACGCATGACGTCCACTTCCGGGTGTCCTGGAGTAGGAGACCCCCACTGGCGTAATTGCTGCAGTTCTTCGATGGTGAATTTTCCGATGAGTGCCAGTTGTGAATACAACATCGGAGACATGTGTCCCGGATCCAGGAAGAAGCGGTCACGTCCTTCCCATTTCGGGTTCTGAGGGTCATATTGCAGGTATTCTGCATACAATACATTGATGAAATCGGCTCCACCCATTGCGCCTCCGGGATGTCCGGATTTGGCTTTTTCAACCATTGAAGCTGCTAAAATACGAATATTGTCAGCAGCGTGGTTCATTACTTGTTTGCTGTTCATATGAATTTAATTTGATTTGTATGCTACTTAAATAATGTGCAGGCCTACAAAAAATATTACCTGCATTTTAAATTAAGAGCAAAGGTATGACATTCTATGTAAATTACAAAATCGGTGTAGTGTTATTTAAATTTTGCATAATCAATGCTTGTATTTTACAGCGGCTTCTTCGACAGGAAGACAAGCCTTGTATGTTTCAATGTAGGCATTGAATCCTGCTACGTCCTCGGCAGTCGGTGAGACTTCCACACCGGCATTTCCCGCAAATACTTTTTCGTCCAGGAAATCGGCCAGTGACAGATGCTTGTCATTGTTTACGAGATAAGATCCCAGCAAGGCAATGCCCCATGCACCTCCTTCACCTGCTGTTTCCATGACGGAAATCGGTGAATTGATGGCTGCTGCCAGTACACGCTGTCCTACACCTTTGGTTTTGAACAGTCCACCGTGACCGGTGATTCGGTCGACTTTGATTTTTTCTTCATTGAAGAGGATGTCGTTTCCAATTTTGAGTACTCCTACCGATGCATACAGGTGGGCGCGCATGAAGTTGGCCAGGTTAAACTTGTCATTGGCTGTGCGTATAAACAACGGTCTTCCTTCTGCCAGTCCGGTTACAGGTTCGCCAGAGAAATAATTGTATGCGATGAGTCCGCCGCAGTCAGCATCGCCGGTCAGTGCATTGTTGTATAGCTTGCCGAATATTTCGTCCATATCTACCGGCATGCCCATCAGTTCCTGATATTCTTTAAACAGGTTTACCCATGCGTTCAGGTCGGAAGTACAGTTGTTGCAGTGTACCATGGCTACCAGGCTACCGTCAGGAGTAGTGACCATGTCGATCATTTCGTAAGGTTTTGACAGCTCTTTTTCCAGTACGATCATGGAGAAAGAAGAAGTGCCTGCCGAAACGTTGCCGGTACGTTGCTTTACGGCGTTGGTCGCTACCATGCCGGTACCTGCATCACCTTCTGGCGGGCAGACAGGGATACCCGGTTTCAGATGACCGGATACGTCGAGTTTCTTGGCTCCTTCGGCAGTCAGGCAGCCTGCATTTTCTCCAGCCAGCAGTACTTTAGGCAGAATATCTGTCAGTGTCCAGCTGTATCCGTAAGGAGCTACAAGTTTGTTGAACTTGTCTATCATTTCGGCAGAATAGTTCTTTGTGGCAGGGTCGATGGGAAGCATTCCGGAAGCGTCTCCTATTCCCAATACTTTTTCTCCGGTAATCTGCCAGTGTACATAACCCGCCAGGGTAGTAAGATACTTGATGTCTTTTACGTGTTCTTCTTTGTTCAGGATAGCCTGATACAGGTGAGAAATACTCCATCTGAGCGGAATGTTATACACAAAAAGTTCGGACAGTTCTGCAGCGGCTTTTCCTGTATTTGTATTTCTCCAGGTACGGAATGGTACAAGAATCTCTTCCTGGTCATTGAAGGCCATATAACCGTGCATCATGGCACTGACTCCAATGGCTGCAAGTGTTTCTATTTCTATATCGTATTGTTTTTTTACGTTGGCGCGCAGGTCGGCATAACAATCCTGTACTCCATTCCAGATTGCTTCTATGCTGTAGGTCCAAAGTCCGTTTTCCAATTGGTTTTCCCATGTGTGACTTCCTTGAGCAATTGGTTTGTTTTCCTGGTCAATCAAGACGGCCTTGATTCGTGTAGAACCAAATTCAATGCCTAAAATGGCTTTACCTGTCTCAATGGTTGACTTAGCATCTGATTTCATTTTTAAGATCAACAATTTAAAATTAAACAATAAAGCAATGTCGTAAAGAGGGTGTCAGAAAGATTCTGTCACATCGAATGTATAGAGGAGTAAAATTAATAGTGCTGCCAGAAAGAGAATTTCTGTCCAGCACTTTTAATGAAAATAAACAGCGTATTAGCAGAGAGCTTTATTCAGCATGTAATATACTTCGTTCATACGAAGTTCTTTCTTGAATTCACTGATAGTAGTGTCTTTGTTGATATGTACCATTTCGATACCGGCAATTTCAGCATAATCTTCCCAGTATTCTGCGGTCAGATCGTATGAGAAGCAAGAGTGGTGAGTTCCACCTGCCAGAATCCATGCACCTGCACCGATTTCGAAGTTAGGCATTGGTTTCCAGAGAGCAGAAGCGACAGGCAGTTTAGGCAGTGGCTTCGGTTCGATACATTCTACGTCGTTTACAATCAGACGGAAGCGGTTGCCCAGGTCAACTACAGTAGCTGTACATCCTGTACCTACCTTAGAAGTGAAGACAAGGCGTGCTGTCTGGCTTTTGCGTACACCGATACCCAGGAAGTGTACTTCCAGACGAGGTTTCTTGGCAGCAATCATCGGGCAGACTTCCAGCATGTGGGCCTGCAGGATGGCACTGTTTTCACCGTCGAAGTTCAAGGTATAGTCTTCCAGGAAAGAGCATCCGTTAGGTAATCCCTGATTCATTACCCATACGGTACGATACAAGGCTGCTGATTTCCAGTCTCCTTCTGCGCCGAATCCATATCCTTCAGCCATCAGGCGCTGTGAAGCCAGTCCCGGAATCTGGTCGAAGTGGCTGCCGTCAGTCTGACCCAGGTCGTCGAAGTTGGTAGTGAAACCTTTGGCGCCTTTAGCTTTCAGAATGGCACGCAGTGCAAGTTCGGCTTTTGCAGAGTTCCACACTTTCTGATATGCTTCGGTAGATTTGTCTTCCAGTTCTGCGTCGTGATCGTATTCACTGAAATAAGTTTTTACCAGTGCATCTACGTCTTCGTCTTTTACAGCTTTGTGATATTCCATCAGCTCGCTTACCGGGCAGTAGTCTACATGGTATCCCATACGTTGTTCTGCTTCTACCTTGTCGCCATCGGTAACAGCTACGTTGTTCATCTGGTCGCCGAAGCGGATGATCAGCATATCCTGAGCGTCAGCCCATGCTGCACATACACGCATCCAAACGGCAATCTTCTTTTGGGTAGATTCTTCTTTCCAGTAACCTACAACCACTTTACGACGGATACGCATACGGGTACAGATGTGACCGAATTCGCGGTCGCCGTGTGCAGACTGGTTCAAGTTCATGAAATCCATATCCATGGTGTCCCATGGAATTTCTTTGTTGAACTGAGTATGCAGGTGAAGCAACGGTTTTTTCAATTGCTGCAGTCCATGAATCCACATCTTGGCAGGAGAGAAGGTATGCATCCAGGTAATGATACCGATACATTTTTCATCGTTGTTGGCTGCTTTGAAAACGGCTTCTACTTCTTTGGAAGAGTTTGCTGTACCTTTATATACAACTTTAACCGGCAGTTTTCCGCTTTCGTTCAAGCCTTTTACCATTTCATTGCTGTGAGCGTCAACTGCGATAACGGCATCACCTCCGTAAAGGAGCTGAGCTCCGGTTACGAACCATACTTCATATTGATCAAATGTGTTCATAGTGATTTTGTTTTTATTGGTTGGTATTTGTTTTTAATTTTTTTATTTCTTTTGTCCGTAGTAGGCATTAGGACCGTGCTTGCGACTGAAGTGTTTTTCTATCAGCAGCGGGTTCATGGTCAGATTAGGATTAATGGCGTATGCGATACTGGCCATTTTGGCTACCTGTTCCATGACAACAGCGTTGTGTACGGCGTCGTGTGCGTCTTTTCCCCATGCGAAAGGTCCGTGATTCTTTACTAATACGCCCGGCGTGTGTACAGGGTTCATCCCTTCGAATCGTTTTACGATGACGTTTCCTGTTTCCAGTTCATACGCACCTTTTACTTCTTCCTCGGTCATATCGGCAGTACAAGGAATAGCTTCATGGAAATAATCGGCGTGTGTTGTCCCGATATTTGGGATATCCATCCCGGCTTGTGCCCAGGCAGTAGCGTAGGTAGAGTGAGTATGAACCACTCCGCCGATTTCAGGAAATGCCTTGTAAAGGACCAGATGGGTAGGGGTGTCACTCGAAGGACGCAAATTGCCTTCCACCACGTTTCCTTCCAAATCGACTACTACCATATCCTCAGCTTTCATTTCATCGTAAGACACTCCGCTGGGTTTGATGACTACCAGACCGCTTTCACGGTCGATAGCAGAAACATTACCCCAGGTGAAAATTACCAGTCCATGTTTTACCAGATCAAGATTGGCATGGAATACTTTTTCTTTTAATGCTTCTAACATATCGGTTAAAGTTTGAATTTAGGATCTTTCCGATAAGCTTTGTCGTTGAATTTGTACAGATAAGCTCCTCTTCGGGATCCGGTTTTATCTATTTTGTCTGTTTTCTCGATAAAATCCATTTCTGCGACTCGTTTCCGGAAGTTTCGTTTATCCATTGGTTCTCCGAAAATCGCTTCATACAGGGTTTGTAATTGAGTTAACGTAAAAAGATCGGGCAACAGATTAAATCCAATTGGTTCTCTGGGAGCCTTTTGCTTCATGATCATTTGTGCCTTCTTGACCATTTCCGCATGGTCGAAAATCAATTCAGGAAGTTCGTTGATGTTTACCCAGTATGCGTTATGCCGTTGTACCAGTTCTCGGTCGTATTCGTCGATATTAATCAAGGCATAATAGGCAAGTGAGATAACACGTTCTCCCGGATCGCGGTCTACTGCTCCAAAAGCCCCGATATGTTCCATGTATACATTTTGCAGGCCGGTAAGTTCGGCCAGTACTCGTTTGGCTGCATCGTCGGCACTTTCTCCTTCCTGGATGAATCCTCCCATCAAAGACCATCTGCCTTTGGCTGGTTCGAAGTTTCTTTTCAGAAGAAGCAAGTTTAATTGGTTCTTGTCAAATCCAAAAATAATGCAGTCTATGCCTACATAGAACTTGGGGTTCTGTTTATAATATTCAGTCATAATGCTGTTGGTCACAGGTTACATTGATATGACCGGTAAGTGTCGGTTCAATGTTTCCTTCAGGTTAGTTGATAAGGGTTCGTTGTTTATTTTTCACAGCCGAACTTAAAGATACAATGGCTTTGGTAAGTCTCTCCAGGTTTCAACAGGACAGAAGGCCACTGTGGTTTGTTGGGGCTGTCAGGATAATGTTGTGTTTCCAGACATACGGAAGCGCGTTGTGGATAGGCAATTCCTTTTTTACCCTTTACAGTACCATCCAGGAAATTTCCAGTGTAGACCTGAATACCAGGTTCGTTGGTATATACTTCCAGTGTGATTCCTGTTGTCGGGCTCGTTAGTTTGGCGGCCAATTGGTTGATGTCCCCTTTTGTATTCAGGACCCAGTTATGGTCGAATCCGTTTCCGTTCTTTATTTGTTCGTTTTCAAATTGTGTCACTCTTGGCGCAATGGCTGTAGGAGTATTGAAATCAAATTCTGTCCCTTTTACAGCCATCATTTCGCCTGTAGTCATGAAGGTGCTGTCTACCGGTGTGATGCTATCGGAAGCTATGTAAAGAATGTTGTCGGTAGCTGGTTTGGAAGGATCACCGTTCAGATTGAAGTAAGAATGGTTGGTCATGTTGATGACCGTTGTCTTATCGGTCGTTGCGTCATAGTTGATATCTATGGCATTGTCGGATGTTAAGGTATATGTGACGTGGGCTACTACATTTCCGGGGAAGTTGTTGTCACCATCGGTCGATTTCATGGTCAATACCAGGGTACTGTCATTTTTTTGTGAGGCTTCATAAACTTGATATTGCCATCCGGTAGGACCGCCATGTAGACAGTGTCCGAAATTGTTTTGCGGAAGTTGGATTTCCTGTCCGTCGATGGTTATTTTCCCTTGATTAATTCGGTTGGCATATCTTCCGATGGCAGCACCAAAATCGCTTGGAATATGCTGATAATCAGCGATGCTGTCGAATCCAAGTACCACATCTGTCATTTTACCGTTTTTGTCAGGAACCATGATTGAAACGATTCGTCCTCCAAAATTTGTTACACACACTTCCATGCCTGCCGGGTTGGTTAATGTGTATAATTTTGTAGGTTTGGTTCCGTCTATCATTGTTTCAAAGTTTGCAGGGTCCAGACCCGATAAGGTTAATTTCTGTTCTGGAGCTTGTTTGGAAGCACATCCACTTAATACAGAAAGGATTATTCCTGCCCCCAAAAGGGATTTTTTCATGCTTTTCATATTGCTTTGGTTTATGTTTTTATTTATGGTGTAAAAGTAACACTTAAAATGATTGTTTGTTCATTTTTTCGAATGTTTTTCAACATAGAATGTATGTTTTTCCATCATTCTTAAAAGCAAAAGAGGACATACAGCATTTTGCATATCCTCTTTTATTTAAAATATCATATTTGTTTTTAGATGAATTACCAGAAGTATGCGTAGAATAGTGCGCATAGAACTACAACTCCCAATGTAGCAATCACATCCCACATATTCCAGCTTTCGCGGATCGCTTTTTTGTAATCACTGGTGAATGTGATAGCTGCAATTTGTTCGGATGTCGGTTTGGCGGTGAACATAGATACAACGTACATCATGATGATGATGAATACAAGTAACCAGACTTCAAAGATAAGCCAGTTGGTTTGCCAGAACCAGGAGGTATATTCCCAAAACGCTCCATCCATAACTGCTTTGCCAGAGTCTGTGAGTACATTGGTCAACAAGCGTACCATACCGATGAGGAATCCTCCGATAAGTCCCCATTCTCCGGCTTTCGGTGTGATACGTTTAGAGAAGATGCCAAGAGTGAATACGGCTACCATGGCAGGAGCAATCAAGGACTGGATATCTTGAAGGTAAGAATACAAGTTACCCATGTTCATCATGATAGGCATCCAGGCCAATCCCAAGAGTACAACAACAACAGTAGCAATTCGGCCTACCATTACGTAGTGGCTTTCACTCATGCCTTTTTTCATTGGTTTGTAGAAGTCTTCTGTAAATAATGTAGCGCAACTGTTGAAGAACGCGGCCAGTGAGGCAACAAGGGCGCAAATGAAGCCGATGGTTACGATACCTTTCACACCTGCAGGCAGGATGTTCTTTACCATCATGGCAAAGGCACCGTCTGTGTCATGGGTATTAGTGATGTCCATTACGATGTTACTGCCGGTTTTTTGTGAGAGTGCGAAAGCCACCATGCCCGGAATCAGGAACATGAAAACAGGCAGCAGTTTGAAATAACCGGCTGCGATGGTACCGCGACGTGCGCGTGTCATGACTTTACGGTTGTCTTCTCCTTTGGTTTGTCCGAGCACACGTTGTACGATATGCTGGTCAGTACACCAGTACCAGAAACCGATGATGGATGCTCCAAGGAATACTACGTAGCCAGGGAATTGTGGATACATCGGGTCGGCTGGATCCGTATGGAACATGTGAGTTGTACCAAAACCGTCATGTGCAGCGTTGCAGGCGGCCATCATTTGTGACCATCCTTCTGAGATACTGCCATCGCCAAGCATATTCAAGCCAAGGAACAAGACAAGGAATGAACCGATAATCAGAATCGGGGTTTGGATGGCAGAAAGTGTCATTACTCCTTTCATTCCGCCGAAAACCGTAAAGACGGCTGTGATAAAAATGAGGCCGAGTGCTCCCCACCAGAATGGGAGTCCGAGTAAATATTCAAAGAAGATACCACCGGTAAATGCTGTTACGGATACTTTTGTCAGTACGTATGCAATCAAGGTAATGATAGACAGCCATGAACCGGTGCGTTGTGTATAACGGAATTTCAGAAAGTCTGGCATGGTGATGATTTTACCCATTTTATTGTTCAACAGCTGATAGAACGGGACGAACAGCCATCCAAGAATAAGAATCATCCAGCCTTGCATTTCCCAGTGTGCCATACCTACACCGTCTTTTGCGCCTGTACCGGCCAATCCTACAAGGTGCTCAGAACCAATATTGGCTGCAAAGATGGCTGCACCGATAATGTACCAAGGTTCCCCTTTGCCGAAAAGATAGTCCTGACTGTCGGCACCTTTCATTTTTTCTTTATCCTTTTTCACTGCATGGTATACAGCCCATACAATGGCTACGACTCCGATGGCGAGGATAAACCAGTCGAGCCAGATAAATTCAGTTGAATTCCAATTCATAGTTTTTTGATTTAAATTATTTGTGTATTTGATTCTCGGTTATTATGTTTTTCAATCGCTTGGATGGTGGTTTTTCTTTTGGTGTATTGTTTACACTAATTCGAATGCAATATTAGTTATAAGTGTAAAAATACACCAATAAAAGTGTATGTTTTCCAACATGTTTCGTCAAAAAAAGGTATTCTTGGTACATATTTAACATTTTAGCCTTTTCGAAAGTGATAAATAGGCCTTGTGGTTTTAGGCAAATGCAAGGATTGCGTGTCAGAATGGGAAGTTTATCCGTTGTCGTATGATGTGGAAGGTTGAGAAGTAAAAGCATAAAAATCCCCGGATTATTGATATGCTCTTACGATATAACAATAATTCGGGGAAGACAGGTTCTATTTGTTTTTGTTTCGGGTATTTTTTAGAAGCTCTCTATGGAATTTCATTTCGGCCTTTTGTAGTTCATAAATTTTTTTTGCAGACAGGAACTGCTTGTATTTACGTACGTATTCCAGTTCCATCTGGTCAATGGTGATTCGAATCTGGAGTACATCTTCTACTATCTTGGCATATTCTGCTTCGGTTGTGCCATTTTCTTTTCCTTTCCTTTGTTTTTGCCAGGCTTCTTTGTTGTAGGCATGTTTCTTGTCCTGTAGTTCAAAGTAGAGGGGAAAGAATTTTTGGGCTTCTTCTTGTGTCAGTCCGGCCCGTTCGGTAAGAAAGGTTTGTTGCCGTTTTCTGAATTCTTCCTGGCTCATCATTTTTTTCTGTGCCTGTACAGAAGTGACACAACAACAGATTATCAGGGTCAAAAGGTAAATAATTCTTTTCATGTACATACTTATTTATAGATTTCTATATCAGCATCCGACAGATACTGATACAATGTGTAGTCGTCCATCATGGTTTGGTCGAGAATCGGATCAATGTATTCGTCCGGCAATACGGTATTGCTTAATTGTAAACTGGCCGACGGATCCTGAGGGTTCGTATCTGTATCATGAAGAAACAGGCGGGCTCCGAAAATAAGTCCACAGAACATGGCGGCCATATAAACCCATGGGCGGATGCGGTGCCAGAGAGTTGTTTCCGGAACAGCTTGAATTTTTCTTTCAGGAAGTTGTTCCATGATATTGCGCGTGATGTTCTCGAAATATCCTTCCGGAGTTTTGAAAGGATTTTCTTTACCGCATTTTTCTATCAAAAATTTTTCTTCCTTCATAGTTGTTGCTTTTATTCATTTGACAAAAAAACAGTCGAATGGTTTAATCGGTTTCCTCAAAAAAAGATGCAATTTTCTTTACAGCATGGTGGTAGGAGGCTTTCAGTGCTCCTACGCTGGTACCCAGAATATCGGAAATGGCTTCATACTTCATTTCCTTGAAGTATTTCAAGTTGAAAATGATCCGTTGTTTTTCGGGTAATTGTAACAGGGCTTTCTGGAATTCTTTCTGAAGTTCATCACCGTCAAAATAAGGATCACTTTCCAGCTTGCCCAGTAAGGTCGTATCTAAGTCGTCCAGCGAAAGCTGGTTTTGTGCACGCTGTTTGTTCAGAAAATTCAGGCATTCGTTCAGGGCAATCCGATACAGCCAGGTAGAGAGCCTTGCCTCGCCCCGGAAATAATCAAGATTGCTCCAGGCCTTGATGAATGTATTTTGCAATATGTCGTTGGCATCTTCGTGCGAAAGTACCATACGTCGGATTTGCCAGTACAACTGCTGGTTGTATTGCTTCACCACTTCTTCGAACGCCTTGCGTTGGGTCGTCGAATCCTGCAGTTGCCGGGTTATTTCATCTTCGTTATAATTTTCCATCGTATTTTTGTGCATTCGTAGCTTTTCTTAAGACAGAAATTGATATCGTGAGGTTTAACGTGTTTAGTGATTTTTAATAACTTTATAGTTCGATTTTCAGGTTTTCCTGTGCCAGAATGGTGTTTGGAAAGATGGCCGATGCTTCTTCCCGGAGGATACTTTCATCTTCGTATCGTGCCGAATAATGTCCGATGAGTAGGCGTTTAACCTCTGCGTCTCTGGCTATCTGAGCAGCCTGGCTTGCGGTGGAATGTAACGTTTCTTTGGCGCGGGCGGTTTCGGTCTGTGCGAACGTAGCCTCGTGGAATAACAGGTCTACTCCTTTGATCTGTTCTGTAATTCGGGGCAGATATGCGGTATCCGAACAATAGGCGTATGCACGTGGCGGATCGGCCGGTGTAGTCAGCCGTTCATTGGGAATAACGGTTCCATCTTCGGTCACGAAATCTTCGCCATTTTTGATCCGGTTTATCAGGTAAACCGGTACCTGGTAGAAATCGATCATGTCTCTCCGTATGTGATTGGGAAGCGGCTTTTCACGAAACAGAAATCCGCAGGTAGGAAGCCGGTGTTTCAGGGGAATGGTTTCTACGGTGATGGAGCGGTCGTCGTAGATAATGGCTTGTTCTTTGGGATTGATCGGATGAAAAATAACCTGAAACGGCATTCCCTTGCAGAAAAAATCCAGTTGAGGCTCCATCAGCCGTTGTAATTCCGGATGACTATATATATGGAGATCGGCAGTCCGGTTAGTCATGGCGAAGGTCGATATCAGTCCAATCAATCCGAAGCAATGATCGCCGTGCAGGTGTGAAATGAAAATATGATTCAGACGGCTGAATTTCAGTCTGGATTTTCGCAATTGTATCTGTGTGCCTTCTCCGCAATCTATCATGAACAATTTTTCACGGATATTCAGTACCTGTGAAGTAGCCAGATGGCGGGTTGTCGGTAAGGCCGAACCGCATCCTAGAATATGTATATCAAAGTTTCCCATACAGGCAAAGGTACAAAAAAATATGAAAAGGTTGTTGTGGTAACGGATGGATTGGCCGAAAAAAAACGTCGAAAAATAGAAAGAAAAGGCTCTCTTCCCGTTTTTTCAGGAAAACGTCGGAAAGAGAGCCTGTAGAGGTTATTGGAATGTTGTGTTATGCATGTCGCCCGTTTCGGCAAATGCGATGTGCATCTGCAAGGCGTTCCGGAGTGACATCGGTGTGTGGCAGGATTGTCCTTCCGAGAGTTTCAGGTAGTCCCACAGCAATTGCTTGTAGTCCGGATGCGCGCAATTTTCGATGATACACGCCGCCCGTTGCTTCGGCGATTTGCCGCGGAGGTCGGCCACTCCCTGTTCGGTAACGATGATACGTACATCGTGTTCGGTGCTGTCGGTGTGAGATACCTGGGGAACGATGGATGAAATAAGTCCTCCTTTGGCGGTCGATGGGGTAGTAAAGATGGACAGGTAGGCATTCCGGGCAAAATCGGCCGATCCGCCTATTCCGTTCATGATTTTTCTACCCAGTACGTGGGTGCTGTTGATGTTACCGAATATGTCGGCTTCCAGGGCCGTATTGACGGCAATGATTCCCAGCCGGCGGATCATTTCGGGATGGTTTGTTATTTCCTGCGGACGGAGCAGTACCCGTTCCTTGAAAACATCCATGTGATCGTACATCAGGTCCAGCCGGTCTTCCGACAGGGTCAGGGAGCTTCCGGTGACGAAGTGGATGCGGTCTTTCAGCATCAGGTCGATGACAGAATTCTGTATGACTTCTGTGAACATGGAGAAAGCAGGCAGGTTCTTGTCATCGCCCAGCGCTCCCAATACGGCATTGGCGATGTTTCCTACCCCCGATTGCAGCGGAAGAAACTCCCGTGGAATAGCTCCCCGTTTCCATTCGCGCAACAGGAAGTCGGCTACGTTGTGTCCGATTTGTACGGTGGTTTCATTCAGGGGCGTAAAAGCTCCGATGTGGTCTCGCTCGCCGGTCAGCACTACTCCAAGTACTTTTTTAGGATCTACTTTTACGCTGATACTTCCGGCCCGGTCGTTTACGCGGTAAATAGGAATTTGTTTCCGGTAAGGCGGCGTTTCCGGTATATAGATGTCGTGCATGCCGGTCAGTTTCCCGCTATGTGCCGTATTGAGTTCCACAATGACACGTTTGGCCATTTTGACCAAAGTAGGGGTGATCCCTACCGATGTGCTTAGAATCAGTTCTCCGTCTTCGGTAATTTCTGATGCTTCTACCAGTGCCGTATGTATTTCTCCCAGAAATCCGTAGCGTACGTCTTGTCCTATCTGTGACAGGTGTACGTCGAAATAAGCGATTTCATCGTTGTTGATGGCCTGACGCATGTCTTTGTTCGACTGAAACGGTGTGCGGAAGGAAACGGCGTGTGCCAGTGTCAGTTCACTGTCTACGGGATTTCCGGTGGCTCCTCCGGTAATCAGTCCCACTTGGAAAGGTTGTCCGGCTTCGTGTAAGGCTTTGGCCCTTTGTGCCAGGGCTGCCGGAACTGCCTTGGGAGTACCTACCGATGAGAATCCTCCGATGCCTATTGTTTCTCCGTTTTCAATCAGTGATGCAGCTTCATCAGCTGTTAATAGGGGGTATTTCATGTTTGTTTATCTTTTATAACACTCGGCAAAATTAGATTATCGGATTTAGTTATCCAATAAAATGGGCTTGAAACTTTGTTAGAATCGTAAAAATATTCGTTTTTATGAATTGAAATTGTATATATATACTTCTTTGTCGTTTTGTAGACGGCATATCGGAAACTGATTGTTGTGTTCGATATATGAGAAGAAGAAATGAAGGGCCTGCTGTTTCGTCTGTTTTCTTTTCATGTTCATTTTGTCATTTTGATATTTGCGGAGGGATGAGAATCGTTTGTTTCCACCGTTTGTCCGATGTCGTGCTCAATTCGTGATTCTCGTAATTTCTGGGAAGTTTGATTTGTTCTTGGATTGGGTTTAATGTTGAATTTATGCTGTTTGGAATGGGATTTCCCTTTGTTCTTGTTTGTCTTTTATGTGTTCGAATAAGCTATCTGATTTTTCTGAAATACGGTATATATTATTTCAACTGGCATTTCTATAGGGGTGAAAAAGGCCTTTTGAACGTATTTTTCAGGATGTGCGGATGTCTTTGTTTACTTGTCTAGGCGTTCTTGTTTGTTTGTCTGGAGAAAAAAATCTTTTTTCCGCATGTTTTTCTCCTTTTTTCTGCCTCCGGAAACGAATTTTTTTGATGCATTATTGTATTTTATCTGCATGTATATACGTTTTTGAGCACTGGATTTCCTCCTGGTCGATGGAAATTCTGAATTATATGGTTCTTGATTTTGTGTATATTTGAGAAAAATGTTTGTAAAGTTATGAAATCCGTGTCTTTTTGCTATTTTGTGTATGCCGGCCAGAAGTTTTCGTAGTGTGTTTATCCGTCAATCCCTGTAGACGGTTAGGTTCGTACTTATTGCCGACTCTCACTCTTAGGTTATCAGCGATAGCCTGTTTTATGCGAATGTCATGTTTGTGCGGTCGGCCTTGTAATGGTTCAAGGCCGTTTTGATTCATCCGCGGATGTGTCATTGGCTTTCCGGTATTCCGTAGGCGTCATTTTGTATTCTTCCTTGAAATAATGTGTAAAGATTTTGGGAGAATTGAATCCTACTTTATAGGCTACTTCGGCTACGGTCATCTGGGTCCCTTTCAGGTATTTGACACTTTTTTTCAGTCTTAATAATCGTATGAATTCACTGGGAGCTTTTCCTGTGATGGACATCAGTTTGTTGTACAGGTTGCTTCGGCTCATGCCTACCATGCTGCTGAGTTCTTCTACCGAGAATTGTGGGTTTTCCATATTTTCTTCTACGGCTTTGATGGCTTTCTCCATGAGCTCTTCATCCAGAGAGCTGGACGTTATGTCGCTGGTAGGGATGTCTGCCATTGCGAACTTCCGGTAGCATTCATGTTTCCATTTCAAGATTCTTTGGATTCTCAGTTTCAGGATGTCCAGGTTGAATGGTTTCTGTACATAGTCGTCGGCACCTTCCATGAAGCCTTGAGTGATGTGTTCTACATCGTTTTTGGCCGTGAGCATGATGATGGGGATGTGTGAAATCTTGATGTCGCTTTTTACGGAACGGCACAATTCGATTCCGTCCATGTTCGGCATCATGACATCAGTCACCACCAGGTCTATGTGTTCCTTTTTCAGAATAGACAAGGCGTGTAGTCCGTCGACGGCCGCATAGACTGTATATTCCTTCTGGAGTGATTCTGTCAGGAAATCCCGTAGATCCTGATAGTCTTCTACTATCAGCAGGCTGTTCTTTTCATGTGGTTCCGTTTCCTGCGTTTCTTTTATTTCCCTCTCCGGCGCGTTTGTGATTTCTTCGTTTTCTGTGAGTTTTGCGACGTTCGATTCCTGTGCCGCGGCGACAATGGGAATATAGAACACAAACCGTGCTCCTGTCGGTTCATTGTCTTCTACATGGATGTCGCCGTTATGGGCTTTCAGCAGATCTTTTACTATGTGAAGTCCTATTCCGCTTCCATACAGTGACTTACTGTTTGGTATCTGGAAAAACGGATCGAATATTTTCGTTTTGTTACTATCGTTTATTCCGGGTCCGTTGTCGGCTATGCTTGTATAAACCCTGTCATTGTTTGTCCATATCTTGACTGAAACTTTTCCGGGATTTCCGGCGTATTTGATGGCATTCGACAGGAGGTTCATAAATACTTTATGCATTTTGTCTTTGTCGAACATGATCGGCAGGCTGTCTATCTGTTTCTCCAGGGTCAGTTTCAGATTGTTGGTTTCGGCATATACGGAGAAGTTCTTGATAATTTCATAGGCAAACTGGATGTAATCCTCACAACTTGTTTGGATCTCTGTGTTTTTCTGCATTTCCAGTTTCCTGAAATCCAATATCTGGTTTACCAGATTCAAGAGAATCCTGGCATTCTTGTAAATGATGTTCAGCATGCCTTTCATCTCGCAGTCTTGTTTCAACAATTCCTCCAGCGGCGTTATAATGAGTGACAACGGGGTACGGAAATCGTGGCTAAGATTGGTGAAGAAGTTGATTCTGATTTCGTCCACTTCGTGTTGTTTCCTGGCCTCCAGCTCTATTTCCTTGTATTTCATTCTTCTTTTGTGCTTCTTGTCGTTCAGGTACAGCATATACAGGATGAGAACAATGACGATGAAAATGTAAAGTGCTATAAACCATCCGTTCAGCCAGATGGGTGGCTCTATTACGATGGTGAGTGCCGATGGCTGGCTCCATAATCCGTCGGAGTTAGTGGCACGAATTTCCAGGGTATAAGTGCCTGTGGCCATGTTGTTGAAGGAAATCTGGTTGTCTTTCAGTATGGTCCAGTTCTTATTGGCTTCTTTCAGCCGGAAAGAGAATTGCAGGTTGCTTGTTCTGATGTATTCCAGCGTGGAGAATTCCAGGCTGAATGTGCTTTGGTTGTTTTTCAGGACAATTTTGTCGGTCAGTTCGATGTTTTTATGCAGAATGATGTGTCCGTTGTATACGGAATCAGCTTCTATGATCTGGTTGAATACCTTCAATTGGGTAAAAATGACCGGTGTAGCTCTTTGGCTGTGATGCAATGCATCGGGATTTGTGCTATAATATCTTCCGTTTCCACCGATGATGATGTTTCCGTTGTGGGCGCGGTAAATGGAATTATGTACGAAATCGGAGGATTGCAATCCGTCATTTTTGGAATAGGGATGACAGGTAAACAGGTAGCCGTTCCGATGACTGTCTGCCGATACATGGATATTTGTAATTCCGTCGGTGGTAATTATCCACATGTTTTGCCGGTTATCCTCCATGATACCTCTTACAAGGCTTCCTTTCAGTTTACTGTTTGTGTCATTTATATAGTATATGGTATCGAGTTGGCTATCGAATACCGTAATTCCCTCTCTTCCACCTATCCAGACGAGTTCCCGGCTGTCTACGTAGATGTTGTTTTGGATAGAATCTCTGATACGTTGTGTCTTTTTTCTGTTGTTTGGTATGTTGGTTATTTCTCTGGTGTGGGTATTGATGATGTTTGCTCCGTTACAGGTGGCTATGTAGATAGACTGTTTGCCGTCGAATGCTACAGACATGATATGCTCGTCGGATATTCCGGAATTCTTTGGAGAATAGGTATGGAATGTTGCTTTATCGGGATTGTATACATGAAGTCCACAATTCAGATTTCCTAACCACAGGTTTCCTTGATTGTCTTCTGTTATGCTCCATATACTGTTGTTGATCGGATTCCTGGGAAAAGCCTCCGAATAGGGATATTGATGGAATTTCCCGTTCTGGTAATAACCGAATCCGTCCAGATAGGTTCCTACCCAGATTCTGTTTTTGGAATCGCGGTACATGCATACTATCTTGTCACTGAATGAATTGCCCTTTTCCTTACTGAACTGAACGATTCCTCCCGTGGAGGTAATTTCATAGATACCTCCACCGTCTGTACCGAACCACAGGTTGCTGTTTTCGTCTTCGGTGAGACAGGAAATGTCATGTTTGATGGGTAAGGTCGTTTGGATGAATGGGGAAAAATCCTTGTTGTAATAGGAAATTCCATTCCGCATGGTACCAACCCACATGGTATTTTCATTGTCGTAATAGAAACACCACACTTTATTACTTCCTAGTGAGTATGTGTCTGCAGACTGTGATATATGTGTGTGTATTTTCTGTTTCTTGTCGTAAATGCTGATGCCGTCGTATTCCATTCCTATCCATATACGGTTGTTATGGTCTTCGCAGATACTTATCACTTTATTACTCAATAGGTATGAGGTATGCTGGATGGTGGTGAGTGTCCAGGAGTTATTTGTTTCTTTAGACAGGAGCCAGAGTCCTTGAGTATTCGAACTGTAGATCCATATATCCAGATTATTGTCTACGTAAAACTTGTATTCCAGGTATTTTTCTTTGTGAAACAGATGATTCAAAGAAACCTGGTAGAAAATTTTCTTGTTACATAGATCGGAGATAAAAAGGTTGTTGTCCTGATCGATGTAGAAAAAATAGTTTCGTTTGGCATACATGTACCTTATTTTATCCGGCAGATTGTCTAAGGTATAAGTCATATTTTTTTGGAAGCTGTGGTATTTCATGGTATGCCCGTTGTATGACCAGATGTTCTTTTGTTCATCGATGACGATCTGTTGGGGATGTACATTGGGATGGAGTTGATATTTGTCAAGCAGGGGTTGTGCGTCGACAAACTGGTCTTTGTTTCTGTCATAAACGAAGTAATGCCCGTATCGGTTTATCCAGATATCGCCGTTATGGTCCATCTGTATCTGCTCAATCATGGCGGATAGACTTAAGCCGTCGGCAGTATTCTGGTATTGCTTGACGTTGTAACCATCGAAACGGTTTATGGCTGTATTGGTAGAGCACCAAAGGAAACCGTTGTTGTCTTTTAAGATACATTTCACTTCGTTGTCGGCTAACCCATCATGAACCGTCAGATGCTTGAACATGATATTCTCTTGTGCGGTTATGGCACAAGACAGGAGGGATAGTAAGGCAATGATCAGTGTTCTCATAGCGTTCTTATGTTAAGAGATGATAATAAGATGAATGTCCAAAGGCTTGAATCTGGTTTTTAATTCTCCGTAAAAGTACGTTTTTTTTTAGGATTTTTTTCTTATCCAAAGAGAAAAATAGCTTCTTCAAGGGTGTGAAATGTTCAAAAATGGGGTGTGAAATGTTGATTGTACATATAGTGACGTTGTACAGCACATTCCAGTTCCATCTGTTAATTCCGTATTCATAATTTTGCAGTCGTAAACATTAAACCTAAAGCCTATGAAGCATGATTGATGATACGGTATGCAGATAAATATAATGTATACAAGAGATTGTCTTTATCACGAATACTTTTGTTTTCCACTTTTTATTTCTGTTTCAGGTAATCAGAAAAGTTATTAACATAATCAATCAAATCTATGAACACAAAAAGTTACAGAAGATCATTGCTCTGTGGAACTTTATCATTCTGCCTGGTAGGTGGAATCCCTCAGATGCAATCTGTTGCCGCTTCGGAGTCTTTGGCGGTAGTTCAGCAGTCAGAAAAAATTTCAGGGGTTGTGAAGGACGCTGCCGGACCGATTATCGGGGCATCTATCGTCGAAAAGGGAACGACCAACGGTACCATTACAGACTTGGACGGACATTTTACACTGGATGTAAAGAAGGGAGCCGTTTTGGTGATCAGTTATGTGGGTTATACCTCTAAGGAAGTGAAGGCTACCAAGGGAATCATGAATATTACTTTGGAAGAGGATAACCAGATGCTGAGCGAGGTCGTAGTGACTGCATTAGGTATCAAGAGAGAGCGAAAGGCCTTGGGCTATGGCGTAGCCGAAGTGAAAGGTGAGGCTCTTACCAAAGCGAAAGAAACCAATGTCATCAATTCCATGGCCGGACGTGTGCCTGGTCTGGTCGTCAGTCAGACAGCCAGCGGACCTTCCGGTTCTACCCGTGTGATTCTGCGTGGTAGTACGGAAATGACCGGAAACAACCAGCCGCTTTACGTCATCGACGGTGTTCCTTTGGACAATACGAATTACGGTAGTGCCGGTACTTACGGTGGATACGACCTGGGAGATGGAATTTCCAGTATCAATCCGGATGATATAGAAAACATATCTGTCTTGAAAGGTCCTGCTGCATCGGCTTTGTACGGTAGCCGGGCCAGTCACGGTGTTATCCTGATTACCACCAAGAAAGCCGACGGTAAGGAAAAATTCAGTGTAGAATACAATGGAACACTGACGATAGATACCCAGTTGTCCAAATGGAACGATATTCAGCAGATCTACGGTATGGGCAGTAACGGTACCTATAGTATTGATGCTGTATCGAATACGAATACCAGTTGGGGACCTAAGGCTGACGGAAGCAACATGCTGACCTATTTTGATGGAGTCTCTCGTCCGTATCTGATTATACCAGACAATACTTCTGGCTTTTTCCGTACCGGTCTGACTGCTACCAATACGGCTGTCATCAGTTCAAGTACCGGCAAGACAGGTGTTCGTTTCTCATATACGGATATGCGGAACAAGGATATTGTACCCAAAACCAACATGAGCCGTAACAATTTCTCTTTGCGTGCCAACACTTCCTTATCGAAAGTTGATCTGGATTTCAGTGCGAACTATACCCGTGAAGATGTCAATAACCGTCCGGCAATGGGTGACAGTAAGGCGAATATCGGAAAGAACCTGATGACGCTGGCTACAACTTACGACCAGGAATGGCTGAAGACTTATCAGGATGAGAACGGTGAATACAGCAACTGGAACGGAATGGACCCGTATAACGTCAATCCGTATTGGGGAGTATATAAAAACAGTAACGAATCGCAGAAAGATCAGTTCCGTCTGAACGGTAAAGCCATTTGGAACATCAATGATCATCTGAAAATCCAAGGTACGTTAGGAACGGAAATGAACTGGTTTACATTCGAGGATTTTCAGGCACCTACCACTCCGGGATTTGAAGCCGGACGCTTGCAGATCAGTTCTTTTGAGAACCGCATGTACAATTTCGAATTGCTGGCCTTGTATAACAATACATGGGGAAATTTTGATTTCAATGCCACTTTGGGAGGAAACATGTTCAAGGTGGATAATCTGACAACCGTCACTACGGCTCAGGACATGCAGATTCGTGATGTGGTGGCCTTGCTCAGCTTTAATGAAATCAGTGTGGAACAGAATACGTACCGCAAGCAGATCAACTCTGTATACGGCGCGGTAAACCTGGGATGGAAGCACATGCTATATTTTGACGCCACCTTACGTGCCGATCAGTCTTCTACGTTACCGCTGAATAACAATACTTACGTATACCCTTCTTTCTCAGGTAGTTTTATCTTCTCAGAAATTCTCAATAAAAAAGACATATTGCCTTATGGTAAGATTCGTATGTCATGGGCTCAGGTAGGTAGTGATACGAATCCTTATCAGTTGGGATTGGTTTATACCAAGTCAAAATATACTTATCCGGGTTATACCATCGGTTATATCAACAACAATACAGTGCCCAACAAAAATCTGAAACCGACACGGACAAATTCGTTTGAGGTTGGTCTGGAAACCAAATTCCTGAATAATCGTATCGGTCTGGATTTTACTTATTACTCTCAGAACAGTAGGGATCAGATTATGGGAATGGCCAGCTCTTGGGCATCCGGTTACAATTATCGCTTGATCAATGCTGGAGAAATTGAAAACAAGGGTGTTGAAATTGCATTGAATACACGGGTGATACAAACGAAAGATTTTTCATGGGACTTGAATCTGAATTTCTCAAAGAATAACAATAAGGTAAAGGAACTGGTAGACGACATGGATATGTTCGAACTCGAAAAAGCTTCGTGGCTGGATGTACAGGTCGCTGCCAAGGTAGGCGAAAATTATGGTTCCATCATTGGTCCTGATTTCAAACGGAATGAAAACGGAGATGTCTTGATTGATCCGTCTACCGGTCTGCCGATGTACGACAAGAGTTCTCACGTACTGGGTAATGCATCCTGGGACTGGACCGGCGGTCTGGTGACTACATTGACTTACAAGAATCTGTCACTTTCGGCAGTGTTCGATGTGAAGGTAGGGGCAGATCTGTATTCCATGTCGGCCCGTTCGGCTTATGAGTCCGGTAAGAGCCTGGCTACCCTGGAGGGACGTGAAGAGTGGTATCGTTCTGAAGAACAGCGTAAAGCTGCCGGTTTGCCAAAGGGATCTCCTGACTGGACACCGACCGGAGGCTTTGTTGCTCCGGGTGTAATTGATAACGGTGACGGAACTTATCGTGAGAATGATATATACATCAATCCGGAAGACTACTGGATGAGTGTATGTAGAAATGCTCCTTCTATGTTCATCTATGACAACTCCTATGTGAAATGTCGTGAAATTACCTTGACATATCAGATTCCGAAGAAGATATTCAAAGGTGTATTGGATAACATGACTGTTTCGTTTGTTGCCCGTAACCCGTTCATCCTTTATAAGAATATTCCGAACATTGACCCGGATTCAAACTACAACAATACCACAGGTATGGGTCTGGAATACGGTTCTCTTCCTTCTCGCAGAAGTTATGGATTCAATGTTAACATCAAATTCTAAGATAAACTATGAAATACAACAAATCAATTATAGCAATTATGCTGACTGCCTGCACCACGTTTCTGGGGGCTTGCAGTGACAGCTATCTGGAGGATATGAATACAGACCCTTCAAAAGCAGATGTAATCGATCCGAACGCCCAGCTTACTACCGCCCAGCTCCAGACGTATGGCAGACTTGATATGGTAGACATCTATAGGAACTATCTGTCTGCATTCAACCAGCAGTTCATGGGGTGCTGGAATACTACTTTCCATGGTGGCCGTCATTTCATTGATAACAATATCATGGGCTACGGATGGACGCTAGGCTATACGGGTGCAGTTGCCAATCTGGTGGATGCCGAATACCGTACCAAGGATGATCCTGCCAGGGTGAATATCAATGCAGCCTTGAATATTTATCGGGTATATATCATGTCGGTCATTACCGACCTTTATGGAGATGTTCCCTATAGCGAGGCAGGTAAGGGATACCTGGAAAGTATTTTTACTCCCCGTTATGATGAACAGAAAGACATTTACGATGATTTTTTCAAGGTACTGGCTGCAGCTGTCGATCAGTTTGATCCTGCAAAGGATGAGATAACAAGCGATGTCATTTATGATGGAGACATTCAGAAGTGGAAAAAGTTTGCCAATTCTCTCCGATTGCGTTTTGCCATGAGAATCTCTAATGTGGATCCCGAAAGAGCCCGTCAGGAGTTTGAAGCAGCATTGGCTGCCGATGGAGGCGTATTTACCAGTTCTGCCGACGATGCCTTGATTCATTACATGGAGGTTTCTTATAGTTTCGGTTCCGAATCATATTCGGATTACCGTGGAAATGCTTATTCTAAAGTCTTGTATGGAAACGATCCGGCCAATAACCCGACGTATCTGTGTTCTACTTTCTTTGATCAGCTGTATGATACAAAAGATCCGCGTACATTCAGAATAGCCCGTTGCTACTACGATGGTCTGATGAGTACTTCCAGTCCGGATAACCGCATTGACCTGACCGAAGAAATGCTGGAGAAGGGCATTGAATTCCAACCTTGCGTACCGGGAGCTTTTTCTTGGGAACCGTGGCCTACCGGTTATGACAGCGATATTCTGAAAGAAATGGCCGAAACGAATCCTGACATCGTTTATTCAGTAGCCCGGGAGGTAGAACCTAAACTGGCTACTACCTTCCTGAAGAGTGATAATCCTGGCATTGTCATGACATATTCGGAGGTGATGTTTCTGATGGCGGAAGCTACCCTGAAAGGTTGGAGTACAGGCTCGATGTCTGTAGAAGAATATTACAAGACGGGAGTACGGGCTGCCATGACGTTCCTTTCTGACAATTATGACTGCGAGGAAATAACCGACGAAGAGTTCAATGAATACTATAGCAATAATCCTATAGGATATACCGACGAGCAGAAAGCACGTTCCATCAATACACAGGCCTGGATCCTGCATTTCCTGAATCCGGCTGAATGTTGGGCCAATGTGAGACGTTCCGGTTATCCGGTCTTGAAATCTCCGGCTGAATACGGGTTCGAACAGTATCTGACAGACGGTAAGGAAATTCCGGTTCGTTTCTGCTATCCTATTCTGGAATCTTCCTATAACAAACAGAATTATGATGAGGCCATACAACGGATGGGCGGCCAGGACAGCTGGTACAGCCATGTATGGTGGGATTCAGTAAATTAATTATAAAGATTAAAACAATGGGTATGAAGAAAATATATTTTAGACTGATCGCCGTGCTGGTGGCCATGAGTATGGCATGTGTTTCATGCAACGATGAAGAGCCGTTCTCTACAATAACTCCGGATGATTATCCCCAGATTCTGGATCCTGTATTTCCGGATTGGGTGAATGGAGAACCTGCTGTCGTTTCTCAAATCAGTCGTGATGCTAATTTTGAAATGAAAGTGACTGTTACTCCTTCTATTTATACGGAAGTAGTTTGGTTTATTGACGGTGAGGAAGTGCAGAAGGGAGATGCCATCAATATTTCCCTGGAAGCCGGAACTTATCATTTGAAAGTGGTTGCTACTACAACAGCCGGTGTCTCTACATCCAGGGAAGGAAAGATTGTAGTCAGTCCGCTTCAGGGTGAACCCTGGTCGGAAGCTGTTGGATTGGAACGTCTGGTAGCGACAGGTTCAACGGCCCGTCTGTATGGTACCAACCTGAGTCTGGTACGAAGCGTTGCCGTTGGTGATGTGACAGCGCCTGTTACCGGTTCCGGAAGTTCGGATTTGGGCAATTATGTGGAATATGTAGTTCCTGCAGGACTGGAAGATGGACAATACCGTATCAGCATGATTGATGTGGAAGGCAATAAATTCGGTGCTAATATGTTGAATGTTACAAGTGCATCTGTCATAACCGGAGGATTTGCACACGTTTCGTCAGGAAGTGAATGGGTAATGACCGGTCTTAACCTTGATAAGGTGAAGAGCCTGGATGTCAATGGAACAGTGGTGACTGATTTCTTGAGAAAAAGTGCTACGGAACTGGTCTTTGTCTGTCCGTCGATGGTTGATGGAGAATATATCCTGAAAGGTACTTCCAATGACGGTCAGGAGATAAAATTCTATACCAATAATGAGTTGGTATCGGAAGTATCATTTGCGGTTGTTTCTGAAACGATTCTGTGGGAAGGCCATCATTATGTTTCATGGGATTACGAAGACGGCAATCCGAACAAGACATTTAATCTGATTCCGTTGGAAACATTCAGCTCCATCATTGCCGGTAGTACCCTGAGTATTCACTATTCGGTAGCTCCTGAGGCCGAATATCATCAGATCCGTACTACTACTGCTGCTTGGAACGATCTGCCGGGAACTTCGGTAGTCGAATTCCAGGAAGATGGTGTGCTGGAAGTTGTTCTGACACAGGAGGCCCTTTCAAAGATTCAGGCCGAAGGCGGATTCTTGTGTGTAGGACACGGGTATTACGTAGATAGGGTATCGGTTAAATAAGTATCTATGCATTCCGTGGGTATGGTCAGCTTTGGTTTATACCCACGGAAATGTAATTCTACATCACGTTTTCCTGTAAGGAAGTACAAAATATCCCTGTGTATGAAGTATATTGTATTGTATTTGAATATTATTTTATCAGCCATTTGTCTGACGTTTGTATCCTGTTCGGGAGAGACGGAAGAAGAAGGTGCATCGTTGATACAGCCTCCGGTGCTGGTAGAGACTTTGCCGGCTGATGGTGCTACCGGTCTCAGTTGTGATCTGTCGGAGATACGACTGACTTTTGATCAGGATGTATATGTAGGAGCAACGGCTTCGGATGAGGTTTCGCTGAAGCCGGATGTTGAAATAGAAGGTATTCAGGCTTCCGGTAAAACTGTTGTCATCTCCATTCCTTCACTACAGCAAGGTACCCGATATACGTTGACTGTTCCTTTGGGAGTATTGACGGGTAAGGATAAGCAGGCTGTAGAGAAAATAACTCTAAGTTTTACAACAAAATCGGTGGCTGCAGTCGATGTTGCTCCAGACATGACAGGAGTGGAAAAAGACTCGTATGCCTTGCTTAAACAGATCAGGGTTGGCTGGAATTTGGGAAACAGTCTGGAAAGCTATTACGACGGCCTGCCCGATCACATGGATGCTGAAACATCGTGGGGAAACCCGATTGTAACTCAGGATATGATTTTAAAGGTAAAGGAAGCAGGTTTCAATGCCGTGCGTATTCCAGTCCGTTGGTATCCGCATGCGACTGATCAGAATACGATGGAAGAAATTAGTTCCGAATGGCTTGGACGTGTGAAGGAAGTAGTGGATTATTGTATCAGTAATGGAATGTATGCCATCATTAATACGCACCACGAAGATTGGCTGGAGAGTCATCCGTTAAAGTCGGAGGCCGAAGAGGTGCTCAGGAAGGAAAGAAACCTGTGGCGGGCAATAGCCACTTATTTCCGCGATTATGACGAGCATCTGATTTTCTCTGGAACCAATGAAGTGGAAATCAACTGGCAAGCTCCTACAAGAGACAACCTGGAGGTACAGAACCGCTTTAATCAGTGTTTTGTTGATGCAGTACGCTCTACGGGTGGTAAAAACTATTACCGTAACCTGATTATTCAGACGTACGCTACCAATCCTGATTATTCGTTTGACGGACTGATATTTCCTGACGATGTGTCTGACAGGAGGATCAGTATAGAATTCCATTATTATCGTCCGGCTGGTTTTTCATATATGGATTTTGCCGATTATACGGAAAGTGTTTATTTTTGGGGAAAGGATTATATCCAATACAATGAAGAGCAATCCGGCGAACAGGAAGATTATGTAGACGGCTTTTTCAGAAAAATAAAATCTTACTGGGTGGATAAAGGTTATCCGGTGGTAATGGGAGAATATGGAGCTGTGACTACCATTAACCGTTCGGTCGGCTATGAAGCTGAACAAATAGCTTCCAGAAAGTACTATATGGAATATGTGACACGTGCTGCCAGAACCAATGGTATTGTTCCTTTTGTATGGGATAACGGTAGTTTCAATACGGTTCCCGATTATAAAAATGAATATTTCGGGCTCTTTAACCGAAAAGAGAATATGGAAACCAATGAAGTATCTAAAGCTATGATAGAAGGTATCATGAACGGTTGTGATACCGAATATCCGTTTTAAAGACTGCATATATGATGAAAAGATTATTTATAATTGTTTTTTTGTTGCTGGTGGGAATGGCAGGCTATGCCTCTACCGGAGAATCTTTTGCGATAAGGCGGGGCATTAACTTGAGCCATTGGCTGTCGCAAAGGATAGAAAACGGTCCAGCCATCAAGGATGGGATGCGTGAAATTGATTTCAGGAAAATTTCACAGGATGGATTTGACCACGTACGGTTACCCATTGACGAAGAAGTGATGTGGAATGAACGGGGGGAGAAGAATGCCGAAGCTTTCCGTTGTCTGCATCAAGGTATTCACTGGGCCATGCAGAATGATTTGCGGGTTATTGTAGACTTGCACATCGTCAGATCTCATTATTTCAATGCCGGAAATGAAGGAAAACAGAATCGCTTGTGGAAGGATGCCGGCGAGCAGAATCATTTTCTGGAGTTGTGGAAGGATCTGGTTACCGAGCTTAAGTCGTACCCGACTACTGCTGTCGCTTACGAAATCATGAATGAGCCTACGGCTCCTGATCATAAGGACTGGAACAAATTGCTTGGAAAGGCTTATCAGGTTATCCGTAGTGTCGAGAAAGACAGGGTACTGGTTTTCGGTTCTAATATGTGGCAGGGAGTAGGTACATTCCAGTATCTGGATGTGCCTCAGGGCGATCCGAACATTTTGCTTAGCTGCCATTTTTATGAACCTTTCCTGCTCAGTCATTATAAGGCTGGGTGGACAGAATTCGGAAATTATCAGGGAAACGTACATTATCCGGGTTATCTGGTAACTGACGATGAGCTTGATCGCTTGTCGGAAGCAGATAAGAAACTGGTGGGACGCTGGAAGACTCCCTGGAACCGTCAGACTTTGGCTTCATTTCTGGTAAAGGCTAAACGGGTGGCTGATGAAAAGGGGTTGAATCTGTATTGTGGTGAATTCGGTATGTATGAGAAAGCTCCTGCAGCCGATGCCTTGAGGTGGTATAAGGATGTTATCAGTGTGTTCGACAGTCTGGATATTGCCTGGGCAAAATGGGATTATCGTGGAGGTTTCGGAATATATACATCCGATAATCAGCCTAAGAGGGAACTTATCCGGACCATTATGGCTGGCAAGAGCAAAAAAATTGCGATTGGAGGTGTTCCGGCCTATCTCGATGATCAGCTTCCAATAGAGGAACGGGTAAAGGATGCGTTAAGCCGGATGACACTGGAGGAGAAAACCCGTTTGAGTTATGCCGACGGACGTTTCAGTACACCGGGATGTGCCCGGTTGGGAATTCCCGGATTAATGTATTCGGATGGTCCTCACGGAGTTCGTGCAGAGATCTGCTGGAACAGCTGGGATTATGCCGGATGGACAAATGACAGTTGTACGGCCTTTCCTGCTCTTACCTGTCTGGCTTCTACCTGGAATACGTCTCTGTCAAAAGCTTATGGTGTTGCCATCGGTGAAGAGGCTCTTTACCGGAATAAGAGTGTATTGCTCGGCCCGGGAGTGAATATTTACCGTACTCCGCTGAATGGACGTAATTTTGAGTATCTGGGAGAAGATCCTTATCTGGCAGCATGTATGTGTGTACCTTACATTCAGGGGGTACAGGAAAATGGTGTAGCGGCTTGTGTGAAGCATTATGCCCTGAACAACCAGGAACTGTGGAGAAATCACATTGACGTACAGGTAAGTGACCGTGCATTGTACGAGATTTATCTTCCAGCTTTCAAGGCTGCTGTTACGGAAGGTAAATCCTGGACCATTATGGGAGCATATAATAAGGTAAGAGGAACACACGCCGCTCATAATAAATTGTTGAACAATGATATTTTGAAAGGTGAGTGGGGATTCGATGGATGTGTCGTAACCGACTGGGGCGCTGCTCATGATACCTACGAGGCTGCCATGTATGGACTGGATCTGGAACTGGGTACTTATACAAACGGATTGACTTCCAATTCGAATTTGGGCTATAATGACTATTACTTGGGAGATGCCTATCTGCGGATGATTAAAGAGGGGAAAATTCCGATGAAGGTCGTCGATGATAAGGCCGCCCGTGTACTCCGGCTGATTTTCAGAACATCCATGAACCGTGATAAGGGTTTTGGATCAATGACAAATGAAAGCCATGAACAGACTGCTTATCAAATCGCGACAGAGGGGATTGTCCTGTTGAAGAACGATGCTCTGTTTGATAGGGAATCATTGCTTCCTGTCAAAAAAGGAATGTACAAGAAAATTTTAGTGGTGGGCGACAATGCCGTACGTAACCTGATGATGGGGGGAGGTTCTTCCGAACTGAAACCTAAGAAGGTTGTGACTCCATTGGAGGCGCTGAAAGAAAAGTTTGGTGATTGCATTGCTTTCTCACAAGGATACGTAGCGGGTCGGCCGATGTTTGATCGGGATGATGTTATTCCTCAGACGGTTGCAGATTCTCTTTATTCTGCTGCGGTAGAAGAAGCTAAGGAGGCCGATCTGGTATTGTTCCTGGGAGGATTGAACAAAAATTACCAGCAGGATTGTGAAGGCGATGACCGGAAAACATTCGGACTGCCTTTTGAACAGAACCGGCTTATCGAGGGTATTCTGGCGGTAAACAAGAAAATGGTACTTGTACTGACCAGTGGTAACGCTGTAGATATGCCGTGGATTGAGAAAGTTCCTTCTTTGGTTCAGTCATGGTATCTTGGTTCTATTGGTGGACAGGCTCTGGCTGACGTGCTGGCAGGAGATGTCAATCCCAGCGGAAAGATTCCTTTCTCTTATCCGGCTAAACTGGAAGATTGTCCCGCTCATTTTTATGGAGAAATCAGTTATCCGGGCGACAGTATCCGTCAGGTATATAAGGAAGATATTCTGGTGGGTTACCGTTGGTACGATACGAAAAAGATCAAGCCTCTGTTCCCGTTCGGTTATGGATTGAGTTATACCCGGTTTGAATACAGTAAACCTGTCATATCTTCAACCGAAATGAAGAATGGTGAATCTCTTGAAGTAAAGGTTACCGTGAAGAATACGGGGAAGGTGACTGGTAAGGAAACTGTACAGATGTACATTGGTGACGAAAAATGCAGCGTATTGCGTCCGGTAAAGGAATTGAAGGATTTCTATAAGGTGGAACTTCAACCGGGAGAGGAGCAGGAGGTGGCCTTTACAATTGAACGGGATGATTTGACATTCTTTGATGACAAGCTTCACGAATGGGTGGCCGAACCTGGTAAATTCAAGATTTATATCGGACGTTCTTCAGAAGATATTGAAGGAACAGTCGCATTTATGTACCGTGATTAGTTGAACATATTATTTATAAGAAACAAATCCAAAAACTAATATCATGAAACAAATAAAAAACATTGTAGGAGCTTTGCTGCTGGGAGCTAATATCTGTGCCTGTAGCAGTGTAGAGGATAGGGGGGTAGCACCGGCTATTCCATCCGATCCGGAGATTGAAGCCAATATCCGGCAATGGCTTGAAAGAATGACGCTGGAAGAGAAAATCGGACAGATGTGTGAAATTACCATCGATGTGGTAACCGACTTTGAGGCAAGTAAGGAAAAGGGATTTACCCTGAGTACAGCCATGCTGGATACTGTTATTGGTAAATATAAGGTAGGATCTTTGCTGAATGTTCCTTTGAGTGTGGCACAGGAGAAAGAAAAATGGGCCGAAGCTATCAGACAGATTCAGGATGTTTCCATGAAGGAGATTGGAATACCTTGCATCTATGGAGTGGATCAGATTCATGGAACGACCTATACGTTGGGGGGAACCATGTTTCCTCAAGGAATTAACATGGGTGCGACGTTCAACCGGGAGCTGACCCGGAAAGGTGCGGAAATCTCTGCTTATGAAACCAAGGCCAGCTGTATTCCCTGGACTTATGCTCCGGTCGTCGATTTGGGTAGAGATCCGCGTTGGTCACGTATGTGGGAAAACTATGGAGAGGATTGTTACGTGAATGCAGAAATGGGTAAAGCTGCTGTATCCGGTTTCCAGGGAGATGATCCGAATCATATAGGTGAATACAATGTAGCTGCCTGTATGAAGCATTACATGGGTTATGGTGTTCCTGTATCTGGAAAGGACCGTACTCCTTCGTCAATTTCCCGGAGCGATATGAGAGAAAAACATTTTGCTCCTTTTCTGGCTGCTGTACGTAATGGTGCGCTGAGTGTGATGGTCAATTCTGGAGTTGATAACGGTTTGCCTTTCCATGCTAACCGGGAATTCCTGACCGAATGGTTGAAAGAAGATCTTAACTGGGACGGTATGATTGTAACCGACTGGGCAGACATCAATAATTTATGCACACGTGACCACATTGCCGCAACCAAGAAGGAAGCTATTAAAATAGCTATTAATGCGGGTATCGACATGTCGATGGTTCCTTATGAAGTCAGTTTCTGTACCTACCTGAAGGAACTGGTAGAAGAAGGGGAAGTTCCGATGAGCCGTATTGACGATGCAGTGGCGCGCGTATTGCGTCTGAAATACCGTCTCGGACTTTTTGAGAATCCGTATTGGGACATTCGGAAATATGAGAAGTTCGGTTCCAGAGAGTTTGCCGATATGGCGTTGCAGGCTGCCGAAGAATCGGAAGTACTGCTGAAGAATGAAGAAGAAGTGCTTCCGATAGTAAAGGGCAAACGAATCCTCCTGACAGGGCCGAATGCCAATTCTATGCGCTGTCTAAATGGTGGCTGGTCCTACAGTTGGCAAGGGCACCTGGCAGACGAGTGTGCGGGTGCATATAATACAATTTATGAATCGCTTTGTAATAAATATGGCAAAGAGAATGTCATTTATGAACCGGGTATAACGTATGCGCCATACAAGGATGACAACTGGTGGGAAGAAAATGCTCCAGAAATTGGTAAGGCTGTCGCTGCGGCTTCTCGTGCCGATGTGATTGTGGCTTGTATCGGTGAGAATTCCTATTGTGAAACTCCGGGTAATCTGACCGACTTGACACTGTCAGAGAACCAGCGTAATCTGGTGAAGGCGTTGGCTAAAACCGGTAAACCTATCGTTTTGGTGTTGAATCAGGGGCGTCCCCGTATCATCAATGATATTGAACCGTTGGCACAGGGGGTTATCAATGTCATGCTTCCGAGTAATTATGGAGGAGATGCCTTGGCCAACCTGATGGCAGGCGATGCGAACTTCAGTGCCAAACTTCCTTTTACCTATCCCAAGTATATCAATGCTCTTGCCACGTATGATTACAAGCCTTGTGAAAATTTAGGTCAGATGGGGGGAAACTATAACTATGATTCGGTTATGGACGTTCAGTGGCCGTTCGGTTACGGCTTGAGCTATACTACCTATGCATATAGTGATCTGAAAGTGGACAAGGCTTCATTTACGGCAGCCGATGAACTTACGGTGACCGTAAATGTAACCAATACTGGTAAGGTGGCCGGTAAAGAAGCAGTTCTGTTATTTTCGAAAGATTTGGTAGCAAGCAGTACACCGGATAATATCCGTTTACGTAATTTTGAGAAAGTCTCCTTGAATCCCGGTGAAACAAAGACCGTAACAATGAAACTGAAAGGCAGCGATCTTGCTTTTGTGGGATATGATGGCAAATGGCATTTAGAGGAAGGAGATTTCAAACTGAAGTGCGGTGATCAATGGATTGATTTGAAATGCACTGAGACCAAGAATTGGGATACGCCCAATAAATGATGATTGAGGAAATGGCTTTATCGGATGTTTGGGCGTACGCTGAATCATTCGGTAAAGCTGTACCGATCCTTTTCAGTTAACCGGTATGGATAATTACCCCATCAGATAAAACTTATTTCTATTGTTGTATGAACATGAACAAACATTATTTTTCATATCTCTTGTCGTTCGGTTTGTGTATATTTCCCTTGTATATGGAGGCCAATGAGGATACTGACAGCGTAAGTTCGGTTTTTGACGGTGATGTATCTGCTGTGACAGATCAGTTTGCTTCCGGATTTAGAGATATTTCTTTGTCGCCGGATGAGCGGGCTGAATTATTGCTGAAAGAATTGACACTTGAGGAAAAGATATCCTTGATGATGGACGTTTCTAAACCAGTAGAACGCCTGGGTATCAAATCTTATAACTGGTGGAACGAGGCACTTCATGGGGTGGCACGTGCGGGTCTGGCCACTGTTTTTCCTCAGCCTATCGGTATGGCTGCATCGTTTGATGACGCACTTGTTTATCAGGTTTTTAATGCTGTTTCTGATGAGGCCCGGGCCAAGAATTCCCATTATGTTTCTGTGGGTAGCAGGGAAAGGTATCAAGGGCTTACCATGTGGACTCCTACTGTAAACATATATCGGGATCCGCGTTGGGGACGTGGAATAGAAACTTATGGTGAAGACCCGTATCTGACAAGCAGGATGGGAGTGCAGGTTGTAAAAGGTCTTCAGGGAGAGAGTGACGGTAGGTATGATAAGTTGCATGCTTGTGCCAAACATTTTGCGGTACATTCGGGGCCGGAATGGAACCGACATTCATTTAATGTGGAAAATTTGCCGTTGCGAGAACTTTATGAAACCTATTTGCCGGCATTCAAGGCTTTGGTACAGGAAGCTGGCGTAAAAGAAGTGATGTGCGCCTATAACCGTTTGGAAGGGGAACCGTGTTGCGGAAATAAACGTTTGCTCACACAGATTCTTCGTAATGAATGGGGATTCGACGGTATTGTCTTGAGTGACTGCTGGGCCATTAATGATTTTTTCGACAAGAAGGGACATCAGACACATCAGGATGCTGCTTCCGCAGCTTCTGCGGCAGTCTTGAGTGGAACGGATCTGGAATGTGGAGAGACATTTGAATCTCTGATAGATGCGGCCAGGAAGAACATGATTGACGAGGAGGTGATAGACCGTTCTTTAAGGCGGTTGCTGAAAGCACGGTTTGCTTTGGGGGAAATGGATGATCCTTCTGTGGTATCATGGACTAAGATTCCGTATGATGTGGTAGCTTCATCGGCACATGATTCATTGGCACTGAAAATGGCCAGGGAATCCATGACACTTCTGCTTAATAAAGAAAGAACGTTACCGTTAAAACGCGGTGGACTACGAGTGGCTGTCATGGGACCAAATGCTAGAGATTCAGTCATGATGTGGGGAAATTACAATGGTATGCCGGCTCGTACGGTGACCATTCTGGAGGGAATTAAATCGGCTTTGGGTAAAGACGATAAGTTGGTGTATGAACAGGGGTGCCCTTGGGTAGGAGAAACGTTGCTGGAAAGTGTTTTCAGTAAGTGTTGTTCAGAAAAAGGTCCTGGGTTTATTGCACAATATTGGAATAACGTGAACCACGAAGGGAAAGCTGATGTTGAGGCCCAGGTTCTTACTCCGTTCAATTTCTGTACGTCGGGAGCTACGGTTTTTGCTCCGGGAGTGAACCTGACTGATTTTTCTGCTACATACCGTAGCAGTTACATCCCGGAAAAATCGGGTGAAATAGTTTTTGAATTGTATTCATTCGGAAAAGGTCGTTTATCGGTTAACGGAAAGGAACTTTTATCTTTTTATAATAGTCACGGAGGGAACAGGCAATCTTGCTCTATGCAGGTTCAAGCCGGAAAGAAATATGATATAACATTGGATTACGAATATCTGTTAAGTGACGCACAGCTTAATTTTGATATGGGATTCAAGAAGAAAGTAAATGTAGCTGAGTCAGTGGCGGCTGTCAAAGATGCTGATGTGGTAATTTTTGTCGGTGGTATTTCTCCGAGTCTGGAAGGAGAAGAGATGGGAGTAGATTTGCCAGGTTTTCGGAAAGGGGATCGTGTGGATATTGAACTGCCGGAAATACAACGCAGATTTCTTGCTGCCTTGCATGAAGCCGGAAAGAAAGTAATCCTGGTCAATTGCTCCGGTTCTCCGATAGGGCTGGTACCCGAAACAGAAACTTGTGATGCTATTTTGCAGGCATGGTATCCCGGGCAGCAGGGCGGAACAGCTGTTGCTGAAGTCTTGTTTGGAGATTATAATCCGGCTGGTCGTCTACCTGTTACTTTTTATCGGAATATTGACCAGCTTCCGGATTTTGAGGATTACAATATGTCCGGTAGGACTTATCGTTTTATGACCGAGAAACCACTTTTCCCGTTTGGGTATGGGTTAAGTTATACAACTTTTCGGTACGGAACGGTCAAACTGGACAAAACAACTGTGATTGATGGAGAAATGTTGCATGTCACAGTACCCGTTACTAATGTCGGCGATCGGGATGGAGAAGAGGTTATCCAACTCTATTTGCATAAAACAGGTGATAAGCAGGGACCTGTCAAGACGCTTCGTTCTTTTAAGCGGGTAAATATCCCGAGGGGACAAACTGTCGAGGTACAGTTTGATTTGTCTGGCAAGGAGCTGGAATGGTGGGATGAACATTATAATGCCATGAAACTGTCTCCAGGAAACTATAAGATTGGAGTCGGAGGAAATTCGGAAACAGCTGCATTGGAATCGTCCTTTGTGGTGCCTGAATAGTTAAGACCGAATGGTCGGAAAAAGGATATTGGTGAGGGACAACTTTGTTTTAAGATACATTGTTTCCCTCACCCGTATTTTAGTTTTAAAATCCGGTCAGGTGAAAACAATAAAAAAGGAAGTGCGGACTTTTACACTTCCTTTTCGAGCCGAAAGCGGGACTCGAACCCGCGACTTACTCATTACGAATGAGTTACTCTACCAACTGAGTTATTTCGGCAATTCCTTTGAGTAGTTCTTTTCTCAAAAACGATGCAAATTTACGGCTTTCTTTGAATACACAAAATAAAATCCCTAAAAAAGTTAGGGAAAAATGAGAAAAAAGTGAGTAATGAAAAAAAATCGAAACATGAAATCAGAAACTTCCCTGTTCGTTAGAATGTTTTTTCAAAAGTCATTATATTTGCATCCCGAATTGTGATGTGACATAATTTCGCTGAATGAGTAATAGATTGAGATATAAAGAGAGATTCATTGGATGTTCGGGCTTTTGGTCAGGTGAATATTTAGGAACAAATGGAAATGAAGCTGTCGGTTTGAAGCCATTTCCTTTTGGATATTTCTCTTTTTCTGTTCAGCAACGAATGATTCTTGTGTCATTTTTTCTTTTATCGTTTTTTCATATCGTTTGGTTTACATATTTACGACACCTGGAATTGCTTTTTGGCATATCCGGGCGTTGTTGTATTTATGGGTTAGCGAAGGGGAATGAAGAAGCACATCGGAATAAGACTGTTGACAATTTATAGGAATTAGATATGGAACCTCTTAAACATGAATGCGGTGTGGCAATGATCCGATTGCTGAAGCCGTTGGAATATTATCAGGAAAAATATGGAACCTGGATGTACGGACTGAATAAACTCTATCTGTTGATGGAAAAACAGCATAATAGAGGACAGGAGGCGGCTGGACTGGCGTGTGTTAAACTGCAGGCTAATCCTGGCGAGGAATATATGTTCCGCGAACGAGGACTTGGTTCGGGGGCTATTACTGAAATATTCAGTACGGTACATAGCTGTTTTAAGGATTTAACGCAGGAACAGCTTCATGATGCAGAATATGCCAAGAAATGTTTGCCTTTTGCCGGAGAATTGTATATGGGACATCTGCGCTATTCTACTACAGGTAAAAGTGGAATTTCGTATGTACATCCGTTCTTGCGTCGAAATAACTGGCGTGCCAAGAATCTGGCTTTATGCGGTAACTTTAACCTGACAAATGTAGATGAAATATTTGCTGACATTACGGCTGACGGACAGCATCCGCGTAAATATGCCGATACGTACATCATGCTGGAGCAGGTAGGACATCGCTTGGATCGTGAAGTGGAACGGCTTTATCAGCAGTGCAAGGCAGAAGGACTGGAAGGTATGGATATTACGCATGCCATCGAGGATCGCATCGACCTGACCAATGTCCTGAAAACTTCAAGCCCTAAATGGGACGGTGGATACGTAATTTGTGGGCTGACCGGTAGTGGTGAAAGCTTTGCTGTCCGTGATCCGTGGGGGATCCGTCCGGGATTCTGGTACATGGACGAGGAAATTATGGTACTGGCTTCTGAACGTCCGGTTATTCAGACTGCCTTGAATGTTCCGGCCGACAGCATTCATGAACTGGAACCGGGACAGGCTATTCTGGTAAATAAGAGAGGAGAAATGCGTCTGGCTCAGATCAATGAGCCGAAACCCAAGAAAGCTTGTTCGTTCGAGCGTATTTATTTCAGCCGTGGAAGTGATATTGATATTTATCGTGAGCGTAAGCTGTTGGGAGAGAAACTGGTAGATCCTATTCTGAAAGCCGTTGATAACGATGTGGTACATACCGTATTTTCTTTCATTCCGAATACGGCGGAAGTTGCCTTTTATGGAATGCTGGAAGGTTTTGACAATTATCTGAATCAGCTGAAGGTGCAGCGTATCGAAGCTTTGGGACATAAACCAAGCCACAGCGAACTGGAACAAATTCTTTCACAACGTATTCGTAGCGAGAAGGTTGCTATCAAGGATATTAAATTGCGTACGTTTATTGCCGAAGGAAATACCCGTAATGACCTGGCTGCTCATGTGTATGATATAACTTACGGAAGCTTGGTCCCGTACGAAGATAATTTGGTTATCATTGATGACAGTATCGTTCGTGGAACTACGTTGAAACAGAGTATCATCGGTATCTTGGATCGTCTGCATCCGAAGAAAATTGTTATTGTTTCTTCTTCTCCGCAGGTACGTTATCCGGATTATTACGGTATTGATATGGCAAGTATGGAGCAGTTTATTGCTTTTAAGGCTGCCATTGCTTTGCTGGTAGACCGGGGAATGACCGATGTTATTAAAGAGGCTTACCGCAAGTCGAAAGAACAGGCCGGACTTCCGAAAGAACAGATGGTAAATTATGTAAAGGAAATATATGCACCGTTTACCGATGAAGAAATTTCTACTAAAATGGTCGAACTGCTGACACCGGCCGGTACTCAGGCAAAAGTAGAGATTGTTTACCAAACACTCGAAGGATTGCATGAGGCTTGTCCGGAACATACAGGTGACTGGTATTTCAGTGGTGATTATCCTACGCCGGGTGGTGTAAAACTGGTAAATAAGGCATTCATTGATTATATAGAACAGCAATTCAAGTTTTAAAAACGACAATATACATATTTAAATAAGGTAATGAGAAATGTAACATTGATCCTCGACGACGGGAGCCGCTTTCATGGCAAGTCGTTCGGTTATGAGAAACCGGTGGCCGGTGAAGTTGTGTTCAACACTGCAATGACCGGATACCCCGAGAGCTTGACCGACCCTTCGTATGCCGGTCAGTTGATGACGCTGACATATCCGCTGGTTGGTAATTATGGTGTGCCTCCGTTCACGTTCGAAGCAAACGGACTGCCTACTTTCATGGAGAGCGAAAAAATCCATGCCGAAGCGATTATTGTGAGCGACTACAGCGAGAAATATTCTCACTGGAATGCTGTGGAGAGTCTGGCAGACTGGTTGAAGCGTGAACAAATTCCGGGAATCACAGGCATTGATACCCGTGAATTGACTAAAGTGCTGCGCGAACACGGTGTGATGATGGGAAAAATCGTTTTCGATGATGAACCGGAAAACATCCCGGAAGCTACTTATGCGGGTGTGAACTACGTAGACAAGGTTTCCTGCAAGGAGGTCATTCGTTACAACGAAGGTGAAGGAAAGAAGAAAGTAGTGTTGGTAGACTGTGGCGTGAAATCAAATATCATTCGCTGTTTGCTGAAACGTGACGTAGAAATCATTCGTGTGCCATGGAACTACGACTTTAATTCCTTGAAATTCGACGGTTTGTTCATTTCCAACGGTCCGGGTGACCCTGATACATGCGATGCTGCTGTACAGAATATCCGTAAGGCCATGCAGAATGAAAAATTGCCTATTTTTGGTATTTGTATGGGTAATCAGTTGCTTTCAAAGGCTGGTGGAGCTAAGATTTATAAGCTGAAATACGGTCATCGTAGTCACAATCAGCCAGTACGCATGGTGGGAACGGATAAATGTTTCATTACCTCACAGAACCACGGTTATGCAGTAGACAACAATACCCTGGGAGCAGACTGGGAACCGCTCTTCATTAATATGAACGACGGCTCAAACGAAGGTATTCGTCACAAAAAGAATCCTTGGTTCTCGGCACAGTTCCATCCCGAAGCTGCCAGCGGTCCTACCGATACAGAGTTCCTGTTCGACGAATTTGTAAAGTTGCTGTAATCCATTAAAAAACAAAGAAGACAATGAAAGAAAATATAAAGAAAGTATTGCTGTTAGGTTCAGGAGCCTTGAAAATCGGTGAAGCTGGCGAATTCGATTATTCTGGTTCACAGGCCCTGAAGGCTTTGAAAGAAGAAGGTATTGAAACCATTCTGATCAATCCGAACATTGCTACCGTACAGACTTCCGAAGGTGTAGCCGATAAAATTTACTTTTTGCCCGTTACTCCTTATTTTGTAGAGAAGGTTATTGATAAGGAACGTCCCGACGGTGTGTTGCTGTCATTCGGCGGACAGACAGCCCTGAACTGCGGTGTAGCTCTTTACAAGGCTGGTGTGTTTGAAAAATATAATGCCCGTGTACTTGGTACACCGGTACAGGCCATCATGGATACGGAAGACCGTGAGTTGTTCGTTCAGAAACTGGATGAGATCCATGTAAAGACCATCAAGAGTGAAGCCGTAGAAAATATAGAAGACGCTCGTCGTGCGGCCAAGGAACTGGGTTATCCGGTTATTATCCGTGCGGCATACGCATTAGGAGGACTGGGTTCAGGTTTCTGCGATAACGAAGAAGAACTGAATGTGCTGGCTGAAAAAGCATTCTCTTTCTCTCCGCAGGTTTTGGTAGAAAAGAGCCTGAAAGGTTGGAAGGAAGTAGAATACGAGGTTGTGCGTGACCGCTTCGACAACTGTATCACGGTATGTAACATGGAAAACTTCGACCCGCTGGGTATCCATACCGGTGAGTCTATTGTAATCGCTCCTTCGCAGACTCTGACCAACAGTGAGTATCACAAGTTGCGTGAACTGGCTATCCGCATCATCCGACACATCGGTATCGTAGGTGAATGTAACGTTCAATATGCTTTTGATCCTGAATCGGAAGATTACCGTGTCATTGAAGTAAATGCTCGTCTGAGCCGTTCTTCTGCCTTGGCTTCTAAAGCTACCGGTTACCCATTGGCTTTCGTTGCTGCTAAATTGGGTTTGGGTTACGGTTTGTTCGATTTGAAGAATTCAGTAACTAAAACGACTTCTGCGTTCTTTGAGCCCGCGTTGGACTATGTGGTGTGCAAGATTCCTCGCTGGGACTTGGGTAAGTTCCACGGTGTAGACCGTGAGCTGGGTTCCAGTATGAAATCTGTAGGTGAGGTGATGGCGATCGGACGTACTTTCGAAGAGGCTATTCAGAAAGGTTTGCGTATGATTGGCCAGGGTATGCACGGTTTTGTAGAAAACAAGGAATTGCAGATTGCCGATGTTGACAAAGCTTTGCGTGAACCGACAGACAAGCGTATTTTCGTAATTTCAAAGGCCATGCGTGCCGGTTATACCGTTGACCAGATTCACGACCTTACCAAGATTGATAAGTGGTTCCTTGACAAGCTGATGAACATCATGCAGACTTCGAAAGAACTCCATGAGTGGGGAAACAATCATAAACAGCTGTCTCAGCTTCCGAATGAACTACTTTACAAAGCCAAACGTCAGGGATTCTCTGATTTCCAGGTGGCTCGTGCTATCGGATACGAAGGCGAAATGGAAGAAGGCAGTCTGGCTATCCGCAATCACCGCAAGAGCGTAGGCATTGTGCCGGTTGTAAAACAGATTGATACGCTGGCTGCCGAATATCCGGCACAAACAAACTATCTGTATCTGACATACAGTGGTGTGGCCAATGACGTGCATTATCTGGGCGACCATAAGAGCATTGTAGTTTTAGGTTCAGGTGCTTACCGTATCGGTTCTTCTGTTGAGTTTGACTGGTGCGGTGTACAGGCTCTGAATACGATTCGTAAGGAAGGTTACCGGAGTGTAATGATCAACTATAATCCGGAAACTGTATCTACCGATTACGATATGTGCGACCGTCTGTACTTTGACGAACTGACCTTTGAACGTGTAATGGATATTCTTGATCTGGAAAATCCACATGGTGTGATTGTTTCTACCGGTGGACAGATTCCGAATAACCTGGCGTTACGCTTGGATGCGCAACATGTAAATATTTTGGGAACCTCAGCCAAGAGTATTGACAATGCCGAAGATCGTGACAAATTCTCTGCTATGCTTGACCGCATCGGAGTTGACCAGCCGGAATGGAGTGCACTGACTTCGATGGAAGACATCAATGCTTTTATTAAGAAAGTTGGATTCCCTGTACTGGTTCGTCCGTCGTATGTGCTGTCAGGAGCAGCCATGAATGTATGTTCCAACCAGGAAGAACTGGAACGTTTCCTGCAGCTGGCTGCCAATGTGTCAAAGAAACACCCGGTTGTAGTCAGTCAGTTCATCGAACATGCCAAGGAAGTGGAAATGGATGCGGTAGCCCAGAACGGCGAAATCATTTGTTACGCTATCAGTGAACACATTGAATTTGCTGGTGTTCATTCGGGTGATGCGACTATTCAGTTCCCACCGCAGAAACTGTATGTAGAAACAGTTCGCCGTATCAAGCGTATTTCTCGTCAGATTGCCAAAGAACTGAATATTTCCGGTCCGTTCAACATTCAGTTCCTGGCTCGTGAAAACGATATTAAGGTTATCGAATGTAACCTGCGTGCCAGCCGTTCCTTCCCGTTCGTCAGCAAGGTATTGAAAATTAACTTTATCGAACTGGCTACCAAAGTTATGCTGGGATTGCCGGTTGAGAAACCCGAAAAGAACCTCTTCGATCTTGATTATGTAGGAATCAAGGCCAGTCAGTTCTCGTTCAACCGTTTGCAGAAGGCCGATCCTGTATTGGGTGTAGATATGTCGTCTACCGGTGAAGTAGGCTGTTTGGGGGACGATACATCGTGTGCGGTGCTGAAGGCTATGCTGTCTGTTGGTTATCGTATTCCGGAAAAGAATATTCTGATGTCTACAGGTACTCTGAAACAGAAAGTAGATTTGCTTCAGGCGGCTCGCGCCCTTAAGGCAAAAGGTTATAATATTTATGCTACCGGTGGTTCTTCAAAATTCCTTACTGAAAACGGTGTAGAGAATACTCGTGTATACTGGCCGAGTGAAGAAGGACATCCACAGGCCTTGGAAATGCTTCATAAGAAAGAAATCGATATGGTGGTAAATATTCCTCGTGATCTTACTCCTACCGAACTTGACAATGGTTATAAGATCCGTCGTGCTGCAGTAGATCTGAATATTCCATTGGTTACCAATGCTCGCCTGGCCAGTGCATTTATCAATGCCTTCTGTTCAATGAGTATCGATGATATTGCGATTAAGAGCTGGGATGAATATAAATAGCAGATATTTTTATAACTTTTATTAATATGATCAGCCGTTCCGTATAAAATAATGATACGGAACGGCTGTTTTTTTAAATAACGTTAGAATTATTCGTTATTGAAAAGAATTCTTTTAATTTTACGATAACAAGAAATGTATTATGGCAAAAAAACAGAATAAATTCAAACAACTTTCTCCTGAACAGTACATGCAGCAGAAGGTTCGTACATTGCCTATCGGTGATTGTTATGCATCAGTAAACTGGAAGGGTGCTGACATCGTTTTTGCTTTGGTCACCCGTTGCCATACCAAAGGGACATTTACTATGGGATGCTTCCTGATAGATAAGCTCTGTCGGGGAGTCATGAAATGTAGTTATCATTTCAGTCTGGATCGATTGTCTTACGAGGAAAAAATTCATAAGATTCAACAAAATGAGCAATTGGTTAAAGTAAGCTATGAGGAAGTGCATAACTTGATCTATGGTGCGATAGCTTTTGCTGAAGAAGGAGGAATTGAGCCAGATTCTGCTTTCAGATATGTAAAATACATTCTCGAAGAAGATACGGAAGATATTCCGTTGTTTAATTACGAGTTTGGAAAGGATGGAAAACATTTGTTGGTAGCGGCCGATAATCTGGAACTTACAACGTATTATTCCAGGCTGAATGAGGCTTTGAATGGTGACTTCTTGTATTTGCTTCCCGGTATGAAAGAGCCCCGTAAAGGAAGTGAGTACATTCCTCCTCATTTAATGGGAATGTTGCATAAGATGGGAAATTATCTGGGAAATATGTTTCATATAGAAGAGGAGCCCTACTCGTATATTCATCCTGATTATCCTACCGAACTTTCAGTAAGGCATGAATGGATCGTACCGATTCTATATGATCCAAAGTATGCCAATCGACTTCCTGATGAATTGATACAGAAAATACTGGCATTGCCACATGATGAGTTGAGAGCCGATCTTGAACAAATTACCCTTTTTGAGACGGGATGTACGTGCGAAGGAATTATTCAGGAGCGTTGTAATTCTGCGTATACGTCTGTGATGATACATTGCATGATTTTATTGGGTGAGCTGGGTAATCCCAGTTCTTTGTCGGTAGTTCTTGAAACACTTCGTCAGAATGAAGCGTTTTATAATTATCATGTAGGAGATTTTATGGATGATATATACATTCCTACGGTTTATTTGTTGGGTAAGGACCGTTTGGAGGTATTGATGGATTATATGCAAACTCCTGGATTGTATACGTATGCCCGTTTGTGTGTGGTGGGAGCTGTAGCCCAAATTGTATGGCATCAGCCTGAGCGTAGAGCCGAAGTTATAGAATGGTTTCGTAATTTATTGGTCTTTTATCAGGGAAAATTGGAAAACAGATATTGTTGTGATGGAACTCTTGTAGGGTTGCTTACTATTACATTGATGGACTTGAATGCTTCCGAACTTCTTCCTGAACTGAAAGTATTGTACGATACCGGACTTGTGGATGAAAATTGTGCCGGAGATTATCGTACTGTCTCACGCGAGATAGCTACTTGTAAGCAAATAGGTATTATTTACAATCTTGATATTTATAAACGTTATACGAAATTGGGGGAATAGATATTGATGAGACCAACGTACCGGTTGTTTGATAGTGGGCCGATACGTTGTTTGAATAATTGGTGTGATATTCTGTTTTTTAATTTTTACTGCTTCTTAACCGGATGGAGTGTTTGCCGGATCTTTTTTCCATCATGTGTGGAGGAAGAATCATATTTAACGTATCAAATACGGCATTGACCATCCGTTCTCTGATAAAATCATCCTTAATCAGTATAGATACTCGTCTCTGAGCGGGCGGATCTGTTTGAAGTGGCAGAATGTTTTCTTTTTGTTCTTTTGTCAGGAAATTTATATGAAGTTCTGGGATAATGGTATAACCTCCGTTCCGGTCGACTATACGTATCAGGGTCTCTATGCTTCCTGCTTCATAGATGTGATTTCCTATTTCTTTGTTCTTACAAAAATCCAAAGAACCGTTTGGTACACAGTGTCCTTCTCTTAGTATCCACATCTGTTCCGCAGGCAGATTATTGGTGGTAATTGCCCGGCAAGCTTGGTCGCATTTTTCGGAGAAATAGGCTACAAAGCGTTCGGTGTAGACCGGTATTTCCAGCAGGTTTCCGGAGTCTTCCGGAGGCGTAGTCAGTACAATGTCCAGGTTTCCGTACTCCAGTTCCTGAATCAGTGCCTTATTGGCCCGTTCGTCGATGAAAAGGTTGACATCCGGATAAGTTTTCCGGAAATGATGGATGAAATCTGGAACCAGGTACGGAGCAATGGTCGGCAGGACACCTATGCGCAGGTTGCCGGTCATGCTGTCGGTCTCATCGGCCACCAGTTCTTTGATGCGTTGAGTCTCGTTCAAGGCAATCTGTGCCTGACGGATAATCTTTTCACCGATGGGGGTAGGAGCGATTTTCTTCCGGTCTCGGTTAAATACCTTTACATCGAGTTCCTCTTCCAGTTTCTGAATCATGGCGCTCAGGGTAGGTTGGGTGACTCCACATGCTTCGGCTGCCAGTACGAAGTGGCGGTACTTGTTCAGTGCCACGATATATTCCATTTGTTGCAGATTCATGCTTCGATAGATTTTGTCTATACGAAGATAGGAAAAAACTGTTGTATAACCTAGTGGTCAGTATTACTTTTGTATCAGAAACCTAAAAACAGAAGCTATGGGTAATTTGTTTAATAATTGGGATATTTCCAGATGGATACGTCTGATAGCTGGAGTAGGCGGTGCTTCTTACGGCTTGTATGCAGGTGATTATTTCCTGCTCATGTTGGGAGTCTTGTTCGTTGGATTGGTTGTCCTGAATAAAGGATGCTGTTGCGGTGGATGTAGTACTCCTACAGAAACAAAGGCTATCTATAAGGATTTTGTAAAGCCTTACCAGAATAAAAAGAATTAAGTAATAACATTAAAACATAGAAGATTATGAAAGCAACTCATTTGACAAAAGCAGATTTTTTGACCAAAGTAGCAAACTACGAAACGAACCCCAACGAGTGGAAGTTCCTCGGCGAACGTCCGGCACTGATTGATTTTTACGCTACCTGGTGTGGCCCGTGCAAAATGCTGGCTCCTGTATTGGATGAGCTGGCAGGCGAATACGAGGGTAAAGTGGACATTTATAAGATTGATGTGGATGCAGAAGAGGAATTGGCTGCTTTGTTTGGAATCCGTAGTGTACCTTCGTTGTTGTTCATTCCGATGACGGGTTCCCCGCAGATGGCACAGGGAGCTATGCCCAAGCATGCACTGAAAGATGCTATCCAGAAAGTATTGCTGAATGCATGATAGAACAACTCCCGGTTTCAGAACCGGAAGTCAACTGAAAGCCTATGAGGAAAGGCCGGTGACCTCGTGACAGGGGTATCCGGTCTTTTTTGTCATCGTTTCTGCTCTTTCCGGGCACATTCACTACAGATACCTTTTACTACATAACTGACTTTATTGGCAATGAATCCTTCCGGTAACCGAATGGGAGGAATACTATCTTCGTCCAGACAGTAAGTTTTCTGGCAGTGTTCACAGTAGAAATGGCAATGTGCTTCCTCGTTCAGACAATGACCGTGGTTATGGCAGAGACAGTATTTGTGTGATCCGCTTCCATCGTCTACTCCATGGATGAGGTGATGGTTGTGGAAAAGTGTCAGTGTTCGGAAGATGACCGACTTGTCTATGCTGGGGAGCAAATCTTCCAGATTACCTAAACTGAATGTATCGGTCAGTCCGGCAATGGTTCCGTAGATAAGCAGGCGGGTAGCAGTTGGGCGGATGCCTACTTCTTCAAGGATGGTACTGTATTGTTCTGTATGCATGGTACGGAAGGTTGAAAATTCTGATATTACAAAGGTAAATATCTGTTTCTGCAATCTGGTTGTAAATGCTGTCTTTTATCCGCAATGCGACAAAAAAATCCCCCTGCAGCGTTGTGCAAGGGGATTTCCCGATAAGTTATCAATGATGAAAATTAATGAATTTCAATCTGACGACTGATTTTTGCTTTTTCTTCTGGTGTACGTTTCGGTAATTCTATGGTAAGTACTCCATCGGAAACATTGGCGTTAATTTTTTCTTTTTCTACGTCATCCGGTAAAACAAGAGCCTGCTGGAACTTAGAGTAAGAAAACTCGCGACGCAAGTATTTCTTGTTTTCTTTGTCTTCTTCTTTTGTTTCGTTTTTCTTTTCCATCGTGATGACCAATTCATTGTCTTCACTCAAATGGATATTGAAATCGTCTTTTGTCATACCCGGAGCAGCAACTTCTACTTTATAATCTTTATCGCTTTCAATTACGTTGATAGCCGGTGCTGTAGCGTTAGTCTTTACCATCCAATCGTTATCGAAAAAGTCATTAAAAATGCTTGGTAACCAATTCTGATTGTTGTATTTTCTAACAGGTATCATAATTAAACCTCCTATGTTTAAGTTATTTATTATCTTTATTTTCTTGGACCTTCCCACCTTCCGGTCGGTCGGTTCACCTGTCATTCTGCAAAGGTTATGCCGCCAACAGGTTATTGGATGCAATTGAGGAGGTATTTTAAACTTGCGCAAACCTATTTAAACAAAATACGGGAGTTTTTAAAGTATGTAAATTTGATTTTTTATGTTCTGCCATTGATGGAATGTCAAACTGACAAAAAATAGACGTTTTGTCTGTTTATTCAGGCAATATATGTATGAAATGGAAAATATTGTTGTGTTTCGGCGAGAAACGAATGATATGTTGGGACAGGTGTAACATGTGTGACAAAATATATCATCGAAGTTATAGATCTTTGCAACATCAGAATAAAGATTAATTCAACGAGATTATTTTAGACTTATGGAAAAGAAGAATTGGAATAAAAGCTGGGAGGTAGGGCAGATTGTTGCGGCCGATTATTCAACGGCACGTGTGTTTTCTGATTTTGGCATTGATTTTTGTTGCCATGGAGATGTTTGTTTGGAAAATGCCTGTAGGAACGCTGGTGTTTCAGTGGAAGAAGTTCTGGATGCGTTGGAAACATCATCATCGGATTATAAGGTATCAAACGGATTCTCAACCTGGCCGTTGGACCTATTGATAGATTATGTGTTGAAGATTCATCATCGCTATATTCGTCGTCGTGGACCGGAAATCTTAGCCTTGCTGGAGAAGGTGGAAACTGTGCATGGTGCAGTTCATCCTGAACTGCATGAACTGCATTCGTTGTTTGTTGAATCGCTGGAAGATCTGGAGATGCATCTGCAGAAGGAGGAAAATGTTTTGTTTCCTTATTTGTTGGAATTATTCGGGGCAGCGGAGCAAAAACAATTTATCGGGCAGATGCATTGTGGTACAGTCGCAAATCCGATTCGGGTAATGCGTATGGAGCACGAAGGAGAAGGGAATCGTTATCATCGTATAGCAGAATTAACCGGACAATTTACTGTACCTGAGGACGGATGTAACAGTTATCGGCTATTGATGCATGAACTGGAAGATTTTGTAGGACATCTCTATGAGCATATTCATCTGGAGAATAACTTAATTTTTCCGCAAGCAGTAAGACTGGAGGAAAAATGGGTAAAATAAAAGCATCCCTTATATAGGGTTATATTATAAAGATGGCTGTATGATTCAATAACGAATAGACATACAGCCATCTTTTTTATTTAATTTCGAACTCTTCTTTCATGTCAATTTCCTCACCGAATACATCATAAAACTTGTATTGGAGGAAAGCCAAGTTCTGGTTCGGAATGACTTTGATACCGAATCCGTATTTCATTTGCCACTTTCTTTTCAGGGAAACAATACCCTGATTGACATAAGCTGCTACATACGGGTGGATATGCAAGGTGAATTTCTTCATTTTTAACTTATTGACCAGGTAGTCAATTTTACTTTCCAGAGTATCTGTAAAAAGAATGGAAGGTTTGATTTTTCCCTTTCCAAAGCAGGTAGGACAATCTTCATCGGTTGTGACGTCCATGGCAGGACGTACACGTTGACGTGTGATTTGCATTAAGCCGAATTTACTGAGCGGAAGTATGTTGTGCTTGGCACGGTCTTTCTGCATATTCTGACACATTCGCTCATAAAGTTTTTGGCGGTTTTCGGCCAAATTCATATCGATAAAATCAACAACGATAATGCCTCCCATATCTCGCAGTCGCAATTGTCTGGCCAATTCATCAGCCGCCCCCAGATTAACATCCAGTGCATTGGCCTCCTGTCCGTTGCTGGCTTTAGAACGGTTCCCGCTGTTTACATCGACTACGTGCAGCGCTTCTGTATGTTCGATGATCAGGTATGCACCGCTTTTATAGGAAACTGTTTTTCCGAATGACGACTTAATTTGTTTGGTAATACCGAAATTGTCGAAGATGGGAAGTTGACCTTTGTAGAACTTGACAATATCTGTCCGTTCTGGGGCAATCAGTGCTACATAATCTTTTACTTCATTATAAACGGCAGAATCGTTTACATAAATATTTTCGTAAGAGGGGTTGAACAAGTCGCGGAGCATGGCTACGGTCCGACTGGTTTCCTCATAGACCAATGAAGGGAGTTTAGAGGCCTTCTGTACTTTTGTAATGGTATCATCCCAATGTTTCAACAAAACTTTAAGTTCCGCATCGAGTTCGGCTACTCGTTTTCCTTCGGCTACCGTGCGTACTATTACTCCGAAGTTTTTCGGTTTAATACTTTGTAGCAGTTGTTTCAAACGAGCGCGTTCTTCGCTGGACTTGATTTTTTGAGAAACCGAAACCTTGTCGTTGAAAGGAATAAGAACCAAGTATCGTCCGGCGAAGGATAATTCGCACGTTAAGCGTGGTCCTTTGGTAGAAATAGGTTCCTTAACAATTTGTACGATGACTTCCTGTCCCTGCTGGAGTACGTTTGAGATGGTACCTTCCTTCTCAATATCGGGAAGCATGGAAGCCTTCGAAATAGGATAAAGCTTTTTACGGTCGCTTAAGACCTGCTTCAGATACTTCTGATAAGAATGAAACTGCGGGCCTAAGTCTAAGTAATGAAGAAAAGCGTCTTTTTCAAAGCCTACATCTACAAAGCAGGCGTTGAGTCCGGGCATCAGTTTTCTGACTTTGCCCACGTACATGTTCCCTACAGCGAACGAAAGATTTCGTTCTTCTTTCTGAAATTCCACCAGATTCTTATCTTCCAGTAGGGCGATGGAAATTTCTTTGGGCTGTACATCTACTACTAATTCGCTTGTCACTTGTTACTTGTTATATTTAGACGTTTGTTTATTCTTTGCAAAGTTTGTTGGTTGCATCGTTTCTTGACGCATTCCTTACTTACAGAAAGAACAAACTTGGAGACAATGCGACATCACAAGTTTGTTCTTTCTAAAGTCAAAACAGACTATTTATTTTTTGCTTTTATGTCTGTTCTTTCTCAATCTTTTTTTACGTTTGTGAGTAGACATTTTATGTCTTTTTCTTTTCTTTCCGCTTGGCATAGCTTCAAAATTTTATAGGGTTAATACTAATGTTAATTATTTTTTTACTGAAAGAGTAAATGTTTTTGCCGGTTTAAATGCCGGAATATTATGTTCCGGAATAATTATGGTTGTATTCTTGGAGATATTGCGTGCTGTTTTCTGGGCTCTCTTCTTTACGATAAAACTACCGAATCCTCTCAAATATACATTTTCGTCGTTTGATAAAGATTCTTTTACTGAGTCCATAAAGGCTTCTACGGTTGTCAGTACTGTCTGTTTATCGATACCCGTATTTTTAGCTATTTCGTTTACAATATCCGCTTTAGTCATTTCACTACTTAATTAAGATTATACGTCTTGATTTTTTGGAGTGCAAATATATACCTTTTCTTGCTCTTATAGAAATATATTTGCAATAAATTTTAGAAAAAGTATGTTTGTCACTTATAAAAAGCCTATTTTTGCGAAAATTTTGCCTGTTTGAAGTTTATAAAATAGAATTATGATGAATCAGTTTGCTGAAAGATTGATAGAGTGGTATCGGATGAATAAACGGGATTTACCATGGCGCGAGACCAAAGATCCTTATAAAATATGGATATCTGAGATTATTTTGCAGCAGACTCGTGTTGCCCAAGGATATGATTATTATTGCCGGTTTGTGAATCGTTTTCCTGATTTTATTTCGTTGGCCGAAGCAGATGAAGACGAAGTCATGAAATACTGGCAGGGACTTGGATATTATTCGCGTGCGCGTAACTTGCATACGGCAGCCCGTTCCATTGCTGAGGCTGGAAAATTTCCGGAGACCTATGAAGAGGTGCGTAAGTTAAAGGGGGTAGGTGATTATACGGCCGCTGCTATTTGTTCGTTTGCTTATGATCTTCCCTGTGCGGTAGTGGATGGAAATGTGTATAGGGTACTTTCTCGCTGGATGGGAATTGATGAGCCGATAGACAGAACGAAGGGTAAAAAGCTTTTTGCGGCTTTGGCTACGGAATTGCTGGACCGGACTCGTCCGGCATTGTATAATCAGGCCATTATGGATTTTGGTGCACTACAATGTGTCCCTTCTTCTCCTTCGTGCATGTTCTGTCCGTTGAATGACAGTTGCGTAGCTTTGAAGGAAGGTAAGGTCGATGCTTTGCCTTATAAGCAGCATAAATCCAAAATACTTCCTCGTTTCTTTAATTATATATGTATACGTGCGGGAGAGTATACATATATCCGGAAACGTGCAGGTGATGATATTTGGAAAAATCTGTATGAGTTTCCATTGATCGAAACTCCTGAGTCTGTAGATGAATTACAATTATTCGCTACAGACCAATTTTTAACGTTATCTCATGGGAAAACAGTAAAAAACATGCGTTTAATAGATAAGAATGTGAAACATGTGTTGTCTCACCGGATTATTTATGCCAATTGTTATGAGGTAACATTGGAAACTGATGATTGTGAATTGCCAGGTTACTTACGAGTCCGGGTCGATGATTTGCATAAATTTCCGGTGTCACGCTTGGTTTCTCGTTTTTTTTCTCTAATTTTGAACCAAAATAGTTAGAATCATGTCATTGAACAAAGTACAGTTGATAGGTAATGTGGGAAGGGATCCCGAAGTCCGTTACCTGGATAGTGGGGTAGCCGTGGCTACGTTCCCATTGGCTACGACCGATCGTGCATATACATTGGCTAATGGTACTCAGGTGCCTGAACGTACCGAATGGCATAATATCGTCTTATGGAGAGGATTGGCCGAAGTGGCTGAGAAATACGTTCGTAAAGGTGATAAACTTTATATAGAAGGGAAGATCAGAAGCCGTTCGTACGATGATCAGAATGGAGTGAAGCGATATGTCGTAGAAATCTTCGGTGATAATATGGAGATGCTGACTCGGGCAGTACAGCAACCTGCTTCCCAGCCGACAGCTACCCAGTCTCAGGCAGCACAGCCTGTAACAAATGCTCAGGCGTCTACTGAAACTTCCGATGATTTGCCTTTTTAAAGCAATAGATGTTTAATTAAATTTATATTCCTTGGACCCGGACTCGTATTTATGCCGCTTGGCGGATTTATGTGACGGAGTAACCGTCATGCCTCCTTCTATAGGAGCAATTGTCGCATTGTGTTTGGTAGTAATTCTGCTGTATGCTTCTGGTTTTGTGTCAGCGTCAGAGATTGCTTTTTTCTCGCTTTCTCCTTCCGATTTGAATTCCATTGAGGCAGAAGAACATCGTTCTGATAAACGTATCAAAGCTTTATTGAAGGATTCTGAACGGTTATTGGCTACCATCCTTATCTCAAATAATTTTGTGAATGTAACCATAATCATGTTATGTAACTACTTTTTTGCCGAAGTAGTTGATTTTGGTTCTGCTAAGATTCTGGAATTTCTGGTTATTACGGTATGTCTTACTTTTCTGCTGTTGCTTTTTGGAGAGATCATGCCAAAGATTTTTTCAGCCCAGCATGCATTGGCTTTCTGTCGGAAAGCGGCACCTGTCATTTATGTTTTACGTTCTGCTTTTCGACCGGTTTCGTCACTTCTGATGAAATCGGGCTTTATCGTTAACAAACTGGCACAGCGGAAAAAGAAGGCTCCTAATTTGTCTGTAGACGAATTGTCGCAAGCCTTGGAGCTGACTGATAAAAATGAAATATCGGAAGAAAGCAATATGCTGGAAGGCATAATTCGTTTTGGAGGTGAAACGGCAAAGGAAGTAATGACTTCTCGCCTGGATATGGTAGATTTGTCGATCGAAACCGCTTATCCGGAGGTTTTGAAATGCATTGTTGAAAATGCTTATTCACGTATTCCTGTATACGAAGATTCACGCGATAACATTAAAGGTATTCTTTACATCAAGGATTTGTTGCCTTATCTGGATAAAGGACCTGATTTTAAATGGCAGAGTCTGATCCGTCCGGCTTTCTTTGTACCTGAAACGAAGATGATTGACGATTTGCTTCGAGATTTTCAGACAAACAAGGTACATATCGCTATTGTAGTGGATGAATTCGGAGGTACTTCCGGAATGATTACGATGGAAGACATCATCGAAGAGATCGTTGGTGAAATCAACGACGAATACGATGATGAGGAACGTACGTATGTGCGTTTGTCGGACAATACATACGTGTTTGAAGCAAAGACACTTTTATCTGATTTCTATAAGATTCTGAAAATAGATTCGGATGATTTCTCCGAAGCTGCAGGAGATGCAGATACACTGGCTGGTCTGTTGTTGGAGCTGAAAGGAGAATTCCCTGCTTTACATGAGATTATAACTTTCGGTAATTATCGTTTCGAGGTACTGGAAATGGATGCTCGGCGTATCTTAAAAATAAAGGTTACTGTGATTCCGCAGGATTCACTTCCCGTGGCTGATGTAAAAAAAGAGTAGTATTCTATGCCGGTTTGGAAAAAGTGGACATCCGAAGGAGCTGTTTGGGGGATCTGGAGGGTTTCTGAATCTCAGGATGAACTTCGTAATTTTTTGAAAGAGGCTTTGCCTTATGATGCAGAGCTTGCAGCGCTGAAGTCTCCTACACGTAGAATGGAATATCTGGCGGTGCGAGTACTGTTGAAAGCATTGACGGGGCAGGAACTTCAGATCGCTCATTATGTATCGGGACAGCCTTATCTGGTGAATGATTGCCGGCGTATTTCCATTTCTCACACGAAGGGATATGTAGCGGTGGGTATTCATGATCATGCATTGCCTGGAATTGATATAGAACAGGTCTCTGAACGCGTACTGAAGATTGTTTCCCGCTTTATCCGTCTGGATGAATTTGTGGGAAAAGAACAGTTGGATTCGCAATGGCAGCTTTATGGTGCGCTGTTGCATTGGTCTGCCAAGGAGACTTTATTTAAACTGCTGGAGACTTCTGAAGTGGATTTTCTTGCGCATTTGCGGGTTTCTCCCTTCCTGCCACAAGTATGTGGCAGGATGGCTGTCAGGGAGTACCGGACTGTTGATAAGCAGAGTTTTACTTTATCTTACTTTGTCTCTTCTGATTTTGTGTGCGTGTGGGGTATCAAAGCTTAGGCTTCTTTGTGCTTTTGTAGGGTAAATATGAATTCCAGACCTCCTTGCGGGGCTTTCTTGGCAAAGATGGTTCCTCCATGAAACAATACGGCATTCTTAACGATGGCCAGTCCTAATCCCGTTCCTCCCAATTTGCGGGAACGACCTTTGTCCACCCGGTAGAATCGTTCGAACAGTCGGTTCAGATGGGCTTCTGCCACTCCTACTCCGTTGTCGGAAAAGCTGAAATAATAGAATTTTTCGTCTTCGCGGAAGCAGTTAATGGTAATCTGTATTCCTGTTCCTGCATAGGCTATGGCATTGTCTGTCAGATTTCTGAAAATGGAGTAGATCAGAGAATGGTTTCCCACCAGAATCAGTCGTGGCGGAAGAAGGTTGATTACCCGGATTTGTTTTTCTTCCAGACTCATGCTGACTTCGTTCAGAATGTCTTTTACGATCTTGCTGAGGTCAATGCTTTCTCTTTCCATCATATCAGGTGCTTCGTCCATACGCGTCAATACCGAAATATCCCGGAGTAACGTTGTCAGGCGATTGCTTTGCGCATAGCTCCTTTCCAGGAAGGTATGCATATTTTCGGATGATATGTTGGGATTGCTTAAAATGGTTTCCAGATACCCTTGAATGCTGCTGACCGGAGTTTTTAACTCGTGCGCGATATTTTGGGTAAGCTGTCGTTTCAAGCGTGCCTGTTCTTCTTCCTGAGTCACGTCATTGATGGATATTTCGAAAGACAGGTCCTGGAATAATATGCATTCAATGGAGAAGATTCGTCCGTTTTTGCTGACATGAAGTGAAACCCGCTTTTCTTCTTTGTTATAGTTCTTCTGGTTTTTTTCCAGAAAATCTATGACGGGTTTTATTTCAGGAATTGAAAAAATATCACTTGTGGCTCGTAAGTTCTCATCCGAAATGTTATTGAAGTACTGGGTGAACAGGTCGTTCACCAGAATTTCTTTTCGTTCCTGCGTGAATACCCCCAGTCCTTCGTGTGAAGTTCTCAGGTGCGAGATGAGTTTTTCACGTTCAATATAAAGAGCTTCCTTGGCTCTATGCAGTCTTTTGTATATTTTTATGATGTGCTGTGATATTTCGCCCAATTCGTTTTTGGGAAAGGTCTGCAGAATTTCCATGTCAATGGGTTCGTTGCGGTCGGCTTTCATGGCGAACTGCTGAAGTTTGGTGATTGACATGCCTAACTTGTTGGTGAAACGATAGAAGAATACGGCCAGGATCAGGCTGATGACCAAAGTGAACCAGATGTAATTGGAATCTGCTTTCAGGTGTTCGGTCAGACTGAGGGTATAGGGCAAAGCCGAACGGATAATCAACTGATGTGACGGAAAGTAGCGGGCCGAATAAAAGTATTCTTCTCCCTGAATGCTTTCGGAATGCCGGCTGATGGCGTATCCGCTTCCTTGCAGTAAAGCGCTTTGGATTTCTTTTCGCGAGGCATGATTTTCAAAATTCTGCCATTTGTTACTTGAATTGTCGTAAATTACTTTCCCGTCGGGCTTGATGATTGTAACGCGCAAATTGGGAATCAGATGTGATGCTACATATTTCTGCAGGGAATCAACATCCAGTTTTCCACGGTCGGTCAGGTAATCGTACAGCTGGATGTTGTAATTCTGTAGCTGGGTATTAAGCAGTTCTGTCTTGTATGATTTCTCACGTTGGTACTGAAAAATCAGAAAGCAGGCCGCAAAGGTGATGAACAGCAGAATTACGGAGATAAACAGCCGTTGGCTGAACGACAGGATACGAAACGTCAGTTTGGTCATGTATTGGTATTCTTTGTTATTCACATTCAAAGCAGTAACCGTATCCCAGACGAGTCACGATATACTTTCCATAATTACCGATTTTTTTACGCAGACGTGTAATATTGACATCGATGGTACGGTCGAGCACATAAACTTCATCGTGCCATACTTTGGTCAGAATGTCTTCACGGGAGAAAACACGTCCTTGGTTTTGCAGGAGAAGCAATAAGATTTCAAATTCCTTTTTAGTCAATGGTACTTCGGTATCATCGATTGTTACTTTCTTTTTGGGGATGTCAATAACCAGTCCTTTGTATTGTAGTTGTTCCGGTTCTTTTTGTACGGAGCTGGTCCGGCGAAGGACAGCTTTCACCCGCATAATGACTTCACGCAGCGAGAAAGGTTTGGAAATATAGTCGTCTGCTCCGAGATTAAATCCGGTTATGGTATCGTTTTCCGTATCTTTAGCGGTAATGAAAATGATGGGAATGCCGGCCGTATCCTTGTTTTTCTTTAGCATACTGGCCATCTTGAAACCTGATATTTCTCCCATCATTACATCCAGTAGTAACAGGTTATATTGTGGAAGATCCAGTTTTAAGGCTTCTTCTGCAGAGTTGGCTGTATCTACCGTATAGCCTTCCATTTCGAGATTGAATTTTAAGATCTCGCAGAGGTCTTCTTCATCATCTACTACTAAAATGCGATAATCATTCATACTCTTCCTTTTTTTATAACAAAAATAACGTATTTATTTTCTTTTTGCAAAGGTGAGCATCGTTTGTTTCTCTCTTATGAAATAGGTATTACAATGCTGTTACAGCTCGGGCCGTGTAAATTCACCGGCCAGGCATCGTCCCATCTCGCGTCGCACTTCGCGGGTCGTGAGTTTATGTCCGAGCAGGAACATGAGTTTGGTAAGTACGCTTTCTACCGTAGCATCGTATCCGCTTATCACTCCGGCGTCAAGCAGATGAAGTCCCGTTTCATAACGGGCCATTTCTACCATACCTGTCTGACATTGGGAAATGTTAATGATGACGATTCCCCGGGATGTGGCATCCTTCAGTAGTTGAATGAACCATGGCTTCTGGGGTGCATTTCCGGAGCCGTATGTTTTTAATACGACAGCTTTTAATCCGGGTGTTTCCAGAACGTTCCGGATAATATTTTCCTGAATGCCTGGAAACAAGGTCAGGATGATGACATTGGTGTCAAATACATAATGCGCATGTAATGGCAGGGAGGGATCCACTTTACGAATACGGTCATAATCATATTTAATGTGGATGCCTACTGTAGCCAAAGCCGGATAGTTGTATGAGCGGAATGCATTAAAATTCTCGGCATTGATTTTCGTAGTACGGTTTCCTCGAAGCAAATGATTCTCAAAGAAAATGCAGACTTCAGGAACAATGGCCGTTCCGTCGGCATGTTTAGCGGCGGCTATTTCAATGGAGGTGATCAGATTTTCCTTTCCGTCGGTCCGTAATACGCCAATAGGAAGCTGGCTTCCGGTCAGTATGACAGGTTTGGACAGATTTTCTAGCATAAAGCTTAAAGCCGAAGCTGTATAAGCCATGGTATCTGTTCCGTGCAGAATGACAAACCCGTCAAAATTTTCATAATTGTATTGGATGATTTTGACCAGTTTTGACCAAAGGGCAGGTTCCATATCGGAGGAATCAATCGGTGAAGCGAATTGATAGACCGAAATACGATAATTGAAACGTTTTAGTTCCGGCACGTTTTCCTGCAATTGGTTGAAATTGAAGGCTTCCAAGGCGCCGGTTTCCGGATTCTCAATCATACCGATGGTTCCTCCTGTATATATTAGTAAAACGGAAGGATAATCTGATTTTATCATATAATACATTGGATTTTGGCACAAAGATAGTAAACTTTGTCTTTTCTGCCAATACCTCGTTCGCTAAAATAACAAAATGATTATTTTAAAGCTTCCAGAAGTCTGTCTACCGCTTTTTCTGTATCTCCATGTTCTTCCTCCAGCAGGGTTACGAACTTACTGCCTATGATGCATCCTGCGGCATGTGATGCGGCTGCTTCGTAGGTTTGGTGATTGGATATTCCGAAGCCTATCATGCGCGGGTGTTTCAGATTCATGGCTTCGATACGGCGGAAATAAGCCTGCTTCTGTTCATTGAAATCCTTCTGGGCTCCGGTGATAGCTGCCGACGAAACCATGTAGATGAATCCGTCTGTGTGCTGGTCTATCTGTCGTATGCGTTCTTCACTGGTTTCCGGCGTAATCAGCATGATGACTTTGATGTCGTATCTTTCGGCAATCGGACGATATTCTTCCTGATAGTCTTTAAATGGCAGATCTGGAATGATTACTCCGTCGATACCGTTTGTTTGGCAGTCCTGGCAGAAAGATTCGAATCCGTATTGCATGATAGGGTTCAGATATCCCATGAATATCAGTGGAATTTTTACGTCATTACGAATGTCTTTCAGTTGGTTCATCAGCCGTTTCAGCGTCATGCCGTTTCGTAATGCCTGGGTTGCGGCGTTCTGGATGACTGGGCCGTCGGCCATAGGGTCACTGAATGGAATTCCTATTTCGATCATATCGATACCTTTCTTTTCCAGCGTACGGATAACATTGGCTGTACCGTCAAGTGTGGGAGTGCCTGCACAAAAATATAAAGAGAGGATATGGTCTTTTTTGTCGTTGAATAATTGATTGATGCGGTTCATAGTTGTAATGTTTTGAATTGTTTGATAAATGTTTTTAGTGTATCAATGTTCTTGTAACCGGGTGAAGTCTCAAACCCACTGTTTAAGTCAATACCTGCCCAGGAAGGGTGGTGGAAGGCGGATAAGGCTTCCAGGCTTTCCGGGCGGATACCTCCGCTTAACAGGAAAGGAGTTTGTCCATGATAATGCTGCAGGAGATCCCAGTCGAATTGTTGTCCTGATCCTCCGTAGCCCTTGCATGGTGTATCAAAAAGGAAATAGTCGCAAGAAGGCACATAGGCGTTTGTCTGCAGGAAATCGTCGGGTGACTGAACGGAAAATGCCTTGATGATTTTTAATCCTTGTCTTTTCAGTCCGTCACAAAGTTCCGGTGATTCTGTACCGTGCAGTTGGATGAAATCCAAACCGTATTCCTGTGCTCTAGCCGTTATGTCTTCTGGATTAGCGTTAACAAATACGCCGACCCTCCGTGTACTGACAGGCAGATATTCCGGTCGTGTAACGATGTTTCGTGCGGAAGTAGGAAAAAAGATAAACCCCATCCAGTCGGCTCCACACAGTTCTACTTCGTGAATGTTCTGGGCATCACGCATGCCACATACCTTTACGATCATGCTTTCAATTCATTGATAAAATGAGACAGTGCCATGCCGGGTTGAGGCGTTTTTATAAAAGCTTCTCCCATCAGAAACCCTTTGAAACCGGATTTGCGCAGATTTTTCACTGTTTCCGGCTGGGATATTCCGCTTTCGGAAACCAGCAGAAAATCCTTGGGAAGTTTTTCTGCCAGCCGGAAAGAGTTTTCTACGTCGGTGTGAAAGGTACCCAGGTTCCGGTTGTTTACACCTACCATATCGATGTATTCATTGATATGGGATAATTCCGGTTCACCATGGATTTCCAGCAGAACTTCCAGTTTCAGTTCGTGTGCGGAGCGGGCCAGGGTGATGCATTGTTGTGGGGTCAGGGCAGCTGCAATCAGCAAAATGGCATCAGCTCCTACAAGTTTGGCCTGATATAACTGATATTCACTGATGACAAAATCTTTGCGCAGAATGGGTAAGGTTACGTGAGGCCGGGCTGCCCGTATATCCTTCAGTGTACCTCCAAAGAAAGTTTCGTCGGTCAGGATGGAGAGTGCGGAAGCTCCGTTTTCTTCATAACTGGCCGGGATAACCCGTGCATCCGCGTCTTTTTTTATCCAGCCTTTTGAGGGAGACCGTCTTTTGAATTCGGCGATGATACCGTATGGTGAAGCGGACAAGGCGGCCTTCATGCTGATTCCTTCGGATGGTACATCCAGCTGGCTGGCCAGTTGTTTCAGGGAAATAATCTCTTTCTGGGCGGTTATTTCCGTTTGTTTATGGGCTATGATGGTTTGTAAAATATCTTTTTCCATGAGTAATAGTGTTTTAACTGTTCAGCTCAACGAATTTCTTGAAAGTTTTCAGTGCTTTTCCGCTTTCCAGTGTTTCACGAGCCTGGGCAATACATGTTTCGATGGGTTTCATGGGATGAATGGTCTGAATGGCGAAAGCCGCATTGATGATTACACAGTCCGTTTGGGCTTTTGTGGCCTGGCAGGTCAGTACGTTGTCGAATATTCTTGAAGCTTCTTCGGGGGTATTCCCTCCGTAGAGGGCTTCTTGCGGAGCCATTTCCAGTCCCAGTCTTTCCGGATAATAAATTGTCTCATAATGGTTGGTCATGACTTTGAATTCGTTGGTTAATGAGATCTCGTCGTAGCCGTCGAGGCTGTTTACTACGGCAAACCCAATGCCAAGTTTTTGTAGCGTGTTGGTGTACAGACGCATTTGCTGAAGATCTGCTACTCCCAGCAATTGATAATCGGGCAAGCACGGGTTTACCAGGGGGCCAAGCAGGTTGAAGATGGTACGTATCTGCAGGGCTTTTCGTACCGGTGCAACACTTTTCATGGCCGGGTTGAACAGCGGTGCGTGCAGGTAAACCATGTTGCATGCTTCCATGGAACGGATCAGTTTGTCCGGTTCATTGGTGAATTTTACTCCATGAGCTTCCATGACATTGCTGGCTCCGCTCACGGAAGTTGCTCCGTAATTTCCGTGTTTGGCTACGTGGTATCCGGCCCCGGCTACGATGAAGCATGCGCAGGTGGATATGTTGAAAGTGTTTTTTCCGTCTCCTCCTGTACCTACGATGTCGATAGGATGATAGTCGTTCAAGTCAATTGGACGGCGGGTTGCCAACAAGGCATCGCGAAAGCCGATGAGTTCGTTTACTTTGATGCCCCGCATCTGGAAAACTGTCAGCAAAGATGCTATCTGTATGTCGTTATAGCATCCTTTGGTTATATTTTGTAGTAAGCCGCAAGCTTCTTCTCGGGTCAGCTCTTCATGGTTGAAGAGTCTTTTTAAAATCTCTTTCATACTTGTTTCAGATATTACATTCGTGGTTCAACCAGTTGTTAATGATTTTTTTTCCGTCAGGAGTCAGTATGGATTCGGGGTGAAACTGAATGCCGCGTACATCCAGACTTTTGTGTCGGATGGCCATGATGTAGCCTTCCTGACTGACGGCTGTTATTTCGAGGCTGTCTGGAAGTCCTTCCTGATCTACTACCCACGAATGATACCGGCCTACGGGGATTTCTTCCGGAAGCCCTTCGAACAGGTAATCGGGCTGGGTCAGACGGATCCGGCTTTGTACACCATGGTAAACTTCGCTGAGGTTTGTCAGCTTTCCTCCAAAGACTTCTCCGATGGCCTGTTCACCCAGGCAGACGCCTAAAATGGGTTTTTTACCGGCATATTGGCGGATTACTTCCATCAGCAGTCCGGCTTCCTGGGGTATACCGGGACCGGGAGACAGTAATATTTTATGATATGGTTCGAGATCTTCGAGTTGGAAACTGTCATTGCGTAGTACTGTGACTTCGGCACCTGATTCTTTTACCAGGTGACTTAAGTTATAGGTAAACGAATCGTAATTGTCTATGATAACTATTTTCATGATGGTTGTTCGGATTAAAGTTTTTCTGCCAGTTCAATGGCTTTTTTCAGAGCTCCTAATTTATTGTTGACTTCTTGCAGTTCGTTTTCTTCGTTGCTTTTGGCTACGATTCCTCCACCGGCCTGAAACCAGAGCTCATTGTTGCGGCTGACAAAGGTACGGATGGTGATGGCCTGGTTCAGGGTTCCGTTCAGGCCGATGAATCCGATGCAACCTCCGTAGGCTCCCCGGTTATGCGGTTCGTATTCGCTGATGAGCTGCATGGCTCTTACTTTGGGAGCTCCGCTCAGTGTTCCGGCCGGGAAAGTATCAATAAAGGTCTTGATCGGATTGCTGTCCGGATTCAGTTCACCGCTTACACGGCTTACCAGATGGATAACGTGACTGTAGTATTGCGGTTCTTTGTAAAATTCTACCTTTACGTCGTGACAGTTCCGGCTCAGGTCGTTCCGGGCCAGGTCTACCAGCATGACGTGTTCGGCATTTTCTTTCGGGTCGGCCAGTAGGGCAGCGGTCAGTTGGGCATCGGTCTCCTTATTGCCGCTACGGCGTGTCGTTCCGGCTATCGGATCGATGGTGGCCCGTCCGTTTTCTATTTTGCAGTGTGTCTCGGGTGAAGAGCCGAAGAGTCTGAATCCCCCGAAGTCGAAATAGAATAAGTAAGGAGAGGGATTGATACTTCTGAGGGCCCGGTATAGTTTGAAATCATCTCCCTGGTAGCGCTGTATGAAACGGCGGGAAAGAACGATTTGGAAAACGTCTCCCCGCAGACAGTGAGCAATGCCTTTGCGGATATTGGCTTTGTGCTCTTCGTCGGTAAGGGTACTGGTTGTCGGACCAATTGCCTGAAAGTCGAATGTCGTATAATTACGGTTGCAAATAGCTTTTTCTACTTCGTTGATGTGGCTGGCTTCGTCATCGCTTTGCATTTCCAGCAAAACCATCTCATGCTTGAAGTCGTTGAACACAATCAGGTATTTGTATAAGATGTACAGCATGTCAGGCGCATCATTGATGGTGCTGGTACTGTCTTTTATGGGGATATTCTCAAAGTAGCGTACTGCATTGAACGTCGTATACCCATAAAGTCCGCAATAATGGGCATATTCACCTTGAACCTGAAAGTGTGCGATAAAATCGCTGATGGCATGTTCTACACGGTAGTTGTTGTCGATGGGGTGGGTTTCTTGTGCTCCGTCCGGATATTTGGCTGTAGCCATACCATGACTGATGGATATGCTGGCTATCGGATTCAGTCCTATAAAGGAACGGTTGTTTTCTACTCCGTGATAGTCGGAACTTTCCATGAGTACACTTTGTGGAAACAAGTCGCGTACTTTCAGATAAGTCGTTACCGGAGTATGCAGATCTCCCAGTAAGGTCTTGTAGGCAGTAGTATAAGTATATTTTTTCATTGTTCTCGTTTTGATCAGGTTATTCGTTTGTGGTAGGTTGATTGGCCAGATAAGTATTTATGTCCTTGTCTCCGCGTCCGGATACGGTCAGTACTACGATGTCGGTCGGTTGGAAATGAATTTTGGAAAGGGCACCTAAGGCGTGTGCTGATTCCAGTGCCGGTATGATACCTTCCAGACGGGTCAGTTCATAGGCTGCCCGGATGGCTTCGTCGTCGTTGATGGCCAGTACGGTGGCGCGGTGTTCATGAGCCAGGTTGGCATGCATCGGCCCGATTCCCGGATAGTCCAGACCGGCTGAAATGGAATAAGGTTCCAGTATTTGTCCGTCTTCATCCTGCATGACCAGTGTTTTTGATCCGTGTATGATTCCCAGTCTGCCAAGCTGGATGGTAGCTGCTGACATATTGGTGTCGATACCTTTTCCGCCGGCTTCGGCCAATACTATTTTCACCCGTTCGTCATCAAGATAATGGTAGATGGTACCGGCTGCATTGCTGCCTCCGCCTACGCAGGCCATCAGGTAGTCCGGGTAATCTCTGCCTTCGTGTTCCAGCAACTGTTTTTTGATTTCCTCACTGATGACCGATTGCAGACGGGCTACCATGTCCGGATAGGGATGAGGACCTACGGTAGAGCCGATGACGTAGTAGGTATCTGCCGGGTGACAGCACCAGTCGCGGATGGCTTCGTTGGTAGCGTCTTTCAGGGTCATGTTTCCTGAAGTGACAGCTACTACCTTGGCTCCCAGCATTTTCATGCGTTCTACGTTTACGTGTTGGCGTTCTACATCGGTTTTTCCCATGTAAACCACACATTCCATGTTCATCAGGGCGCAGACAGTTGCAGTAGCTACACCGTGCTGTCCGGCTCCGGTTTCAGCGATAATTCGTTTCTTTCCCATCCGTCTGGCCAGCAGCACCTGTCCGATGGCATTGTTTATTTTGTGAGCTCCTGTGTGATTCAGATCTTCCCGTTTCAGGTAAATTTTGCAATTGTATTTTTCAGACAGGCGTTTGGCCAGATACAGTGGAGATGGACGACCTACGTAGTCGCGCAGCAATTGGGCGAATTCTTCTTTGAAGTCTGGGCTTTCCAATACGTTCAGGTATGTTTCTTTCAGATCGGTGACGCATTGATGAAGGATTTCCGGGATGTATGCTCCCCCAAAGTTTCCGTAATAACCTTCGTTGTTTACTTGATAAGTTTTCATTGTAGCTTTTATTTTGAATGTAATTGATATTTATATAAAAAGAAAGGCTGTCGTAAGTACGACAGCCTTTCACGGTTATATCTTTATTTATTCAGGTATATACACACGACTGAGTTCCCTTACGACTTTTGGAGTTGTAAGAGGCGCCACCAGAAGAATGTATATGCCATGGAATTTTTCATACTTGTTCTTTTAATTTTTTGTTTACGTTGCAAATGTAATGATAAATTTGATAGATGCAAACAATTTGATAGTTAATTTTTAATATCCAGCGCTCAAAGAACAGATTTTTACAGATTCTTTATCTGATAGACAGTCGTGTTCCGGTATATCATTCGTTTGTAAATCAAAGCCTTGTATCTTGAAGTAAGGTAATTTCCGTTTGATACCTGTTCACAAAAACTTTTTTGTCTTGGATCGGAAAACAGAAAAATTTGTCGGAACATGTCCGTATATTACAACAGTCCCTTGCTGGAAGGAACTTCGTAATGATATACGTCTCTGCGGACAGCCATTTTCAGGCTACGGGCCAACGCCTTGAAGATACCTTCTATCTTATGGTGCTCGTTCTGGCCTTCGGCTTTGATGTTCAGGTTCATGCGGGCAGAATCGCTCAGTGACTTGAAGAAATGCAGGAACATTTCGGTTGGCATGTCTCCGATTTTTTCACGATGAAAGTCTGCATTCCATACCAGCCAGGGGCGTCCACCGAAGTCCAGTGCCACGGAACATAGGCAATCATCCATGGGCAGACAGAAACCGTAGCGCTCGATACCGCGTTTGTCTCCTAGTGCCTGACGGATGCAGTCACCCAGGGCAATGGCAGTGTCTTCGATGGTATGATGTTCGTCTACTTCCAGGTCTCCTTTCACCTGAATGGTCAGGTCTATGCCTCCATGCTTTCCGATTTGTTCCAGCATGTGATCAAAGAATCCGAGTCCGGTGTGAATCTGGCAGGTTCCGTTTCCGTCCAGATCCAGACGGATGTAAATATCGGTTTCCTTTGTTGTTCTGTGTACTTCGGCGATGCGTTCTCCGGCAAACAGGAACTCGGCTATACGGTCCCAGTCCGTAGTGGCCAGTACACAATGGCCTTTCAGTTCGTCCGGTAAGGAAGAGCGGTCCGGTTGCAGCAGAATGGCTTTACAACCCAGGTTTCTGGCCAGTTCTACATCGGTTGCGCGATCTCCGATGACGAAGCTCCCGGACAAGTCGTATTCCGGATTCTTCAGATAGGCAGTCAGCATACCGGTGCGTGGTTTTCGGGTAGGTGCATTGTCCTCCGGAAAACTGCGGTCGATGCAGATGTTATCGAAGACGATACCTTCGTTTTCGAAACTCTTCAGGATCAGATTGTGTACCGGCCAGAATGTGTTTTCCGGGAAGCTGTCGGTTCCCAATCCATCCTGGTTGGTCACCATGACGAATTCAAAATTGAGCTTCTGACGGATAAAATACAGATTCCGAAATACTTTCGGATAGAATTCCAGCTTTTCGAAAGCGTCCAGCTGGTAGTCTACAGGAGGTTCAATGACCAGTGTTCCGTCACGATCAATGAATAGTACTTTTTTCATGTGCTTACTTTTCAATATTTTTCAATGCATCCAGCAGGACATCGTTTTCCGGCCGGGTGCCGATGGTGATACGCAGGCAGTCTTTGCAAAGTGTTACGTTGGTACGGTTACGTACAATGATTCCTTTGCTTACCAGGTAGCTGTAGATCTTTTTTGCGTCGGTTACACGGGTCAGAAAGAAGTTGGCGTCCGACGGATAGATGTGTTTACAGCAAGGCAGTTTGCTGAATTCTTTCATGAGTCGTCCCCGTTCTTCGAGCAATGATTCCACCCATCGCTGTACCTGATAATGTTTTTGCATCATCTGGATAGCTTCCTGCTGGGTAAGCCGGTTCACGTTATAGGGGTATTTTATTTTACTGAGCAGTCCGATGATTTCCGGCGAGGCAAAAGCCATTCCCAGGCGGATAGCTGCGCATCCCCATGCCTTCGAGAAGGTCTGCAGGACGATCAGGTTGGGATATTCATCCAGTTTCTGTAGGAAAGAAGGTGCCGATGAGAAATCGGAATATGCTTCGTCTACGATGACAAGTCCCTGGAATTCCTGCAACAGCTTTTCTATTTCCGGATGCGACAGATTGTTTCCGGTAGGATTGTTGGGAGAGCAGAGGAAAATCAGTTTGGTATTATCGTCGGAGGCTGCCAGCAGATCATCGGCTTTAAACTGGAAGTCCTCATTTAGCAGTACTTTACGATATGCTATGTCGTTCACATCGGCGCATACCTGATACATTCCATACGTGGGCTCGATGGCTACTACATTGTCTATGCCCGGCCGGCAGAAGGCACGGTATACCAGATCGATGGCCTCATCGCTTCCGTTTCCCAGAAAAATCTGCTCCGGTTTTACTTTTTTTACAGGCGCTATCAGGTTTTTCAGCTCTCGTTGCAAAGGATCCGGATAACGGTTGTTGGGCTGGTTGTACGGATTCTCGTTGGCGTCCAGAAAGACGGAAGCTTCTACGCCGCTATATTCATCGCGGGCCGAAGAATAAGGCTTCAGTGCCCAGATGTTCGGTCGCGTAAGTTCTTGCAAAGGTTTCATGATTCAAGAGGTTAAAGTTACATTTTCAGACGTACACTCACGGCATTCTTGTGTGCGTCCAGGTATTCGTTGGCTGCCATGACTTCGATAGCCGGTCCGATGGTCGCAATTCCTTCTTTGGTGATCTCCTGGAAAGTGATTTTCCGGATAAAACTGTCCAGGCTCACTCCGCTGTAGGCTTTTGCATAACCGTTGGTAGGTAAGGTGTGATTGGTGCCTGAGGCATAGTCGCCGGCACTCTCCGGTGAGTAGGAACCCAGAAATACGGAACCGGCATTGACAATCTTTTCGGCCAGTTCGTGATAATTCTTGGTTTCGATGATCAGATGTTCCGGAGCATATTGGTTCATCATTTCTACGGCCAGTGTCATATTGTCTATCAGAATCAGTTTGCTGTTGGCCAGCGAGCGTGAGGCGATTTCCTTGCGGGGCAGTTGTTCCAACTGACGCTCTACTTCTTCGGTGACGGCCCGCAGGAGGGTGGCCGATGTCGTGACCAGCATGGCCTGGCTGTCTATGCCATGTTCGGCCTGCGAAAGAAGGTCGGATGCCACAAAGACAGGATTGGCTGTTTCATCGGCCAGTACGGCTACCTCCGAAGGTCCGGCAGGCATATCAATGGCCACATCGTGCAACGAGACTTTCTGTTTGGCAGCCATGACGTATTGGTTTCCGGGGCCGAATATCTTGTATACCTTGGGTACGGTGCAAGTGCCGTATGCCATGGCTCCGATGGCTTGTACACCTCCGGCCTTGAATACCCGGCTTACACCGGCAATTTTGGCTGCATACAGGATGGCCGGATGAATTTTTCCTTCCTGATTGGGAGGAGTGCAGAGGACGATTTCCCGGCATCCGGCAATTTGGGCCGGAGTAGCCAGCATCAATACCGTAGAAAAGAGCGGGGCGGTTCCTCCCGGAATGTAGAGTCCTACTTTTTCTATGGCTACGGCTTTCTGCCAGCAGGTGACTCCCGGCAGGGTACTGACGGGTTTGCTTTCAAACTTCTGGGCTTCGTGAAATTTCCTGATATTGTTGAAGGCCAGTAAAATGGCGGCCTTCAGTTCTATGCTTACGGCTTTTTCGGCTTCGGCAAATTCTGCCTCTGTAACGGTCAGACTGTCCAGGTGTACATGGTCAAATTTTTCTTCGTATTCGATGACGGCTTTATCGCCTTCGGTACGTACCCGTTCCAGTACATTGAGAACGGTTTCGCGTAAGGTTGCTGTATTGAGTGTGGGGCGGCGCAGCAGGTCGTTCCATTGTGATCGTTCGGGGTAAGTGATGATATTCATGTTATTCAGTTTTTCAGGTAAAACATAGGAAATAGTTCCGACAGGAATTAAAGGATCATTTTTTCAATCGGCAGAACCAGGATACCCTGTGCTCCAATGGATTTCAGTTTTCCGATAATTTCCCAGAAGCATTTCTGATCCAGTACGGTGTGAATGCTGCTCCATCCTTCGGTAGCCAGTGGCATGACGGTAGGACTTTTGATACCGGGCAGCACGGCGATAATGTCTTTTACTTTGTCGGTAGGAACATTCATCAGTACGTATTTTTTGTCTTCGGCTGTTTTTACGGCGTTGAGACGGAACAGGAGTTCCTGCAAGACTTCTTTCTTTTCGGCAGTCAGGTTCTTGTTGCCGATGAGCAGTGCTTCACTCTTCATAATAACCTCTACTTCTTTCAGGTTGTTGCTGATAAGGGTAGATCCGGAACTTACGATGTCGAAGATGGCGTCTGCCAGTCCGATACCTGGAGCGATTTCTACAGAGCCGGTGATAACGTGAATATCGGCCTGAATACCTTTTTCATCCAGAAAACGTTTCAGAATGCCCGGATAGGAAGTCGCAATTTTTTTTCCGTTGAACCATTCCAGGCCCGGATATTCTATTTCTTTGTGTATGGCAAGCGACAGACGGCATTTGCTGAATCCCAGACGGTAAATTACGTCTGCATCTTCGTGGCGTTCTTCGTATTCGTTTTCTCCTACAATACCCAGGTCGGCTACTCCGCTGGCCACGCACTGGGGTATATCGTCATCACGCAAGAACAATACTTCTACCGGGAAGTTGGACGATTGGGTCAATAAGGTACGTTTCGAGGTAGGCAATTTGATGTCTGCTTCGGCAAGCAAGGCCATGGTATCTTCGAAAAGACGGCCTTTGGATTGTACGGCAATTCTAAGCATAGCGGTTATAGTTTTTAATTTAATTATTCTGTAAATAAAACGAAAAAGGCTTACCGAAATGCGGCAAGCCTAATTATGTGATAACTACACGACCATCCGGCCTACCGTTGTTTGCGGAGGTAATGATGATGGGAATGATGTGCAGTTGTAAAAATCATATTCATTTTTATTATTTGATGGCAAAAATAAATCTAGCTATTCAAAATTCCAAATAAATATCAGATTTTTTTTCGTTTCTTATGCAAAAGGTTATCAGAATTCATAGTCGGTGCACGCACGTCCCTCTTTGACGTCTTTCAGGAGGCCTGCCGCTGCCAGATGGGCCGGATGTACGGAATAAGCTTTCATGTCCTCCAGGGTATCGAATTCACTGTCCAGACAGATGTCCCATTGTTCGTCAGGGTTGATGTTGAATCCTACATAGATGTGTCGGATGGTAGGGATGGTAGCAGGCAACGCTTCAATCGCATTCTTGAACTGGTTCATTACTTCTTGTTTTTTTTCAGGAGTAAGATTTTCTTTTAGTTTGAATAAAACAATGTGTTTCACCATGGTTGTTTTTTTATGAATTATCGTATTTTTGTATGTATGATGCAAATGTATAATTAATTATTGAGAATACGATATGATTATTATTGGAATTGCCGGAGGTACAGGTTCCGGAAAAACGACAGTGGTGAAGAAAATCGTCGAAAGCCTTGCTGCCGATGAAGTTGCGGTTCTTCCTTTGGATTCTTATTACAAAGACAGTAGTATGGTACCGGTAGAAGAACGTCAGAACATTAATTTTGACCATCCGAATGCATTCGACTGGGAACTCTTGTCGGAACACATTGATATGTTGAGGAGAGGGCAGGCTATTGAGCAGCCGGTTTATTCGTATCTGACCTGTACCCGGCAGCCGGAAACCGTTCATGTAGAACCGCGCAAGGTGATCATTATTGAAGGAATTCTGGCATTGAGTGACCGGAAACTTTGCCGTCAGATGGACTTGCGTATTTTCGTGGATGCGGATCCGGACGAACGTCTGATACGGGTTATTCAGCGTGATGTACTGGAACGTGGACGTACGGCCGAAGCTGTGATGGAACGTTATGTCAAGGTGCTGAAGCCCATGCATCTGGAATTTATCGAACCTGCCAAGCGGGTAGCCGATCTGATCATTCCACAAGGCGGACACAATGAGAAAGCAATCGAAATCCTGAAGATGTATATTGAAAAAATTGTAGGACGATGAAATTCCGTCTTCTTGTTTGTTGTTTGTCCTTGCTGATTGGAATGTGTGCCTGTAAGTCTAAGGGAGGGCAGGAAAACGAAATGCTTTCGCACGTTGATCTGCCCCGGATTCAGGAGCAGGGAAAATTGGTGGTGCTTACCATCAACAGTTCTACTTCGTATTTCAACTACCGGGGAGAACCGATGGGTTTTCAGTACGAACTGGCTCAGCAGTTTGCCAAGTCGTTGGGACTGGAACTGGAAGTGAAGACGGCCAGGGATGAGGCGGCGCTGGTGCGGATGTTGCTGGATGGAGAAGGAGATTTGATAGCTTACAACCTGGCTGTTACCAATCACCGGAAGGATAGTCTGATTTATTGCGGTGAAGAAAACATTACGCATCAGGTTATCGTACAGCGAAAAGGACGGGGAGCCTTGAAAGATGTTACGGAACTGGTAGGGAAGGAGGTTTATGTCAACCCGGGTAAATACCATTCACGCCTGAAGAATCTGGATGAAGAGCTGGGTGGGGGAATCCGGATAACCGAAATCAGCTCGGACAGTGTGTCGGCAGAAGATTTGATTACATGGGTAGCCGAAGGAAAAATCAATTATACGGTGGCTACCAACGAGGTGGCCCGTATCAACCGTACATATTATCCGAACCTGGACATCAGTCTGGAAATCAGCTTTGATCAGCGTTCCTCGTGGGCTGTTCGGAAAACTTCTCCTTTACTGGCCAAGGCTGCCGATGCCTGGCACCGTGCGAATATCAATTCGGCCGCGTTCAAGGCAAGTGCCAAGCGTTATTTCGAACTGGAGAAACACACGGTACATAGTCCTTATCTGTCGCTGAAGGACGGAAAGATTTCTCATTTTGATCATCTCTTCCGGAAATATGCCAAGGATATCGGGTGGGACTGGCGTCTGCTGGCTTCGCTGGCTTATACGGAATCCAATTTTGATCCGACTGTCGTATCGTGGGCAGGTGCCAAGGGGCTCATGCAGCTGATGCCGGCCACGGCACGTGCTTTGGGGGTGCCGGCGGGTAAGGAACAGGATCCGGAGGAGAGCATAAAGGCGGCTGTTAAGTACATCTCTAACCTGCAGCAGATATTTTCGAAAGTGACTGACAGCGATGAACAGGTGAAGTTTGTGCTGGCAGCTTATAATGCCGGAGTAGGACATGTGACCGATGCCATGGCCTTGGCAGAGAAGTACGGACATAACAAGTATCTGTGGGAGCATCATGTGGCTCATTATATGCTACTGAAAAGTCACGAGGAATATTATCAGGATCCTGTCTGCAAGAATGGTTATTTTCGGGGACTGGAAACTTATAAATTTGTCAATGAGGTAGTAGATCGGGCCAAGGTCTATCAGGAAAAGGTCAGGACATAAGAGTCTTGTTTTGTCATTGTTGCTTGAGAAGGTTTCTTCGGTCAGAGTCGGGAGTTCTTGGTTCTGGATGGCAGAAACGTACGTTCCCCGAATGAAGAATGTAAGGTTTTCACTCGGGGAACGTATGTTTTATCTAAGGAGGATATTATGCGTTTGAAGCCAGACTTTGAATTCCTATCGTTTATGTCATTAAGTCGAAGGTTCGTTTCCGGAGAGGATACTGATTTATGTTGAATGAACCGGGACCGGATAAATACGATACGGGCTGCAGGCTTCCTGTGGCATGAGGTATTATAAAAAAGACTGCTCCATAATCACGTGAAGCAGTCTTTTTACCATTTATATAAGGAGATGGATTATTTCTTGGCTGAACTTGGATTGTAGCGAGCATTCAGTCCTTCTACAATTTCCTGAGTGATGTTATAGGCGGTATCGGCATACAGCAGGTTGTCGAATCCGGTATTACTGATAATAAGGCTATAACCTTTGGTCTTGTTGTAGATCTTCAGGAAAGAGTTAATGGAGTCACGAAGCTGCAGGCTGTTTTTCTGGTTTTCATTCTGCAGGTCGGCTGCCAGTTTTTCCTGCAGCTGCTGCAAGTCACGCTGTTTTTGTGACAGACGCAGGTTTTCCTGTTCTGCGCGTTCACGGCTTGCAAATCCGTTGTTTTCTATTTTCCGCTGGAATTCTCTCATTTCTCTGTCCAGTTCCTTGGCCTTTTCATTCAGTGTCGTACGGATATTCTCCTCTTTCTGAATCATCAGTTCGTTCAGGTCATTCCAGAAACGGTATTTTGTCAGCAGGGAATCGATTTCTACGTATGCAATTTTCATGTTCGTAGATCCGCCTACTGCTGCTGGAGTAGTTGTCTGAGAAGGGGTGCTCTGGTTGTTGCTGCACTGAGCGAAGAGCAGAACCATAGCCAGTGCTAAAAATCCATTCAGGATATACTTCATTCTTTTCATAATAATTTGAATTTCATATTTTGAGTTAGTTATTAGCTTCTTCGGTCAGACCTCCTCTTTCCGGTATGGCATGTGGGTTGAGGATTTGTGCTTCCCGGTCTTGTGACTGTACGCAGCCGATACCCCGCTGACGCATGGCTTTGCTTCCGCTTACATGGGTATTTGGAAAGCGTCCGTTTTTCTTGAACAGAATTTTAATTGATAATAGTGCGATGCAGATAGCAACTATTAACATTGTTATAAGAAGAGTCTTGAGCATTTCTATTAATTTTGTGGTGCAAATATATAGTTTTTGTTCCTATTCTACTTTATTTTAAACCTGAAAAAAGTGTTTATAAGGAAGTAAGGAAATGCTTTTAACGTATTTTTGCAGGAAAAATTTAATCATTATAAGAATAACGAACGATTATGGAAAAAAACGAATTGAAACCGGTTTCGGTTTTTCATTTTTTCGAAGAAGTGTGTCAAGTTCCTCGTCCGTCGAAGAAAGAGGATAAAATCAGGGCTTTTCTGATCGGATTTGCCAAAGAACGTGGGTTGGCTTATAAAACCGATGAAGCAGGAAACCTGTTGATTATAAAACCGGCTACTCCGGGAAAAGAAAATCTGAAAAAAGTAGTGCTTCAGTCGCACATGGATATGGTCTGTGAAAAGAACAAGACAACAGAACATAATTTTGATACAGATCCTATTCGCACCTATGTAGATGGTGAGTGGCTGAAAGCACAGGGAACGACACTGGGAGCTGATAACGGTATCGGTATTGCTGCCGAACTGGCCGTACTCGATGCGAAGGACATCGAGCACGGACCGATAGAGTGCTTGTTTACCGTAGACGAAGAAACGGGATTGACCGGTGCCTTTGCCTTGAAAGATGGTTTCATGAGTGGTGATATTCTGATTAATCTTGATTCGGAAGACGAAGGTGAACTCTTTATCGGATGTGCCGGAGGAGCTGGAACTACGGCTGAATTTCCTTGTCCGATGGAAGCCGCTCCCGCCGGTTATTTCTTTTTCCGGGTAGCGGTAAAAGGTCTGACGGGTGGTCACTCAGGGGATGACATCAACAAGGGACGTGCCAATGCCAACAAGGTATTGAACCGTTATCTGGTGCAGCTGATGAACCGCTATGACTTGCGTCTTTGTGAAATAGACGGTGGCAATCTGCACAATGCCATTCCACGTGAAGCTCACGCACTATGTGCCGTACCGATGGAACATAAGGAAGCTGTACGGGTGGATTTGAATGTTTTCCTGTCTGAAGTGGAAAATGAATATGCGGTAACCGAACCGAAACTTTGCATGGAGCTGGAGTCGGAGAGTCCCCGTTCTGAAGTAATGGAACAGGCTGCCATGAAACGTTTCCTGTTGGCTGTCTATGCCGTTCACAACGGCGTTTATGCCATGAGTCAGGATATTCCGGGGCTGGTGGAAACATCGTCCAATCTGGCTTCCATCAAGATGCGTGACGGAAAAATCGTAGTGGGAACCAGTCAGCGCAGTTCCATTCTTTCTTCGCGTGAGGATATGTCGCAGATGGTTCGTGCGGCTTTCGAACTGGGAGGAGCACAGGCTACTACCAGTGACGGTTATCCGGGATGGAAACCGAATCCTTCGTCAGAGATTTTGGAAGTAGCCGTAGAAAGTTACAAACGGTTGTTCGGAACAGAACCTAAGATCAAGGCTATTCATGCAGGACTGGAATGCGGTTTGTTCCTGGAAAAATATCCGTCACTGGATATGGTTTCTTTCGGACCTACCCTGCGTGGTGTACACTCTCCTGACGAACGTATGCTGATTCCTACTGTCGATAAGTTCTGGCGTCATTTGTTGGATGTATTGGCACATATTCCGGTAAAGGCATGAAAGGTCTGAAGTATAGATTTTGGGCGTTGCTCTTGGCAGCCGGTTGCTCGTTGGCTCCGGCTGTTGCCCAACAGAAGTTTCGGGTGATGGAGTACAATGTCGAAAACCTGTTCGACTGTGAGCATGACTCGTTGAAGAACGATTATGAATTCTTGCCTGATAATCCGAAAGGATGGAATTTATCCCGTTTTTACGATAAGTTGAACAAGATAGGGAAAGTGATTCTTGCCGCAGGTGAGGATCAGGTACCCGATCTGGTAGGCCTGTGTGAGGTGGAGAACGAACATTGTGTGCAACAGCTGGTGACCAATTCTCCGTTGAGAGAAGCCAATTACCGCTATGCGATGACTGAATCTCCGGATGAACGGGGAATCGATGTCGTTTTGTTGTACCAGCCGGAAACGTTCCGTCATCTCAGTACGCAGACCGTACGCATTCCGTCTGAAAAGATAGACAGGAGGCCTACCCGTGATATTCTGCATGTGAGCGGTAAAGTGGTTTTGGGCGATACACTGGATGTCTTTGTCTGCCACATGCCGTCGCGTTCGGGAGGTGAGACGAAGAGTGAGCCTTACCGTCTGTTTACGGCAGAATATCTTCGGAAAACGGCCGATTCGGTGATGGCTGTCCGTCGTCGTCCGCATGTCATTATTATGGGCGATTTCAATGATTATCCGACCAACCGTTCCATAGCCGAGGTGCTGGGAGCTGTCAAGCCGGGTAAGAAGGTTCAGAAGGATAAGTTGTATAACCTGATGGATGGGCGTACAGATGGTACTTACCGTTATCGTGGAGAGTGGGGTATTCTTGACCAGATGATTGTAAACGGTTTTATGCTGAAGGGCAGCAAGAAGATCCGTGCCCGTTATGACAAGGTGGATATCCTGAAATTCCCGTTCCTGCTGGAAGAAGATGACCGTTACGGTGGAGATACTCCTTTTCGTACGTATTGGGGCAAACGTTACCACGGCGGGTATAGTGATCACTTGCCGGTGCTGATGGAACTTGAAATCAAGGAATAATTGTCATTGTTTTGATAGGATAGTTTAGGGCGGGATGCAAACTCCCGCCCTATTTGTTTGTATGCTGATTCCTTTACTTGAACAGTTCGGCCAGTTTGTTGCTTAGTTCTTCTCCTTTCAGATTTTCACATACGATGGTTCCCTGTTCGTCTATCAGGTACATTGTAGGGATGAATTTCACTTTGTACAGGCTGGCTACTTCACCGTTGTCGAGGAAATTAGGCCATGAAAGTTGCTCTTCATCCAGCGCTTTCTGCCATTCCTTCTCTTTCTTATCGATGGAAATACTTATAATCTGGAATCCTTTTGCGGCATACAGTTCATACAATTTTTTCAGGTTAGGGATTTCTTTGCGACAAGGTTTACACCAGGAGGCCCAGAAATCAATCAAGATGTATTTTTTGTTTGCCGACAATTCTTTCAGGCTTGTCTGTTCTCCGTTGGAAGCAGTCACTTGGAAGTCGGGTGCTTGTAACCCCTTTTTTTCTGCCGGCCAGATTTCATTCTTGACCATCTTTCCGTAATAGCTGTTCTGTGCCTCTTGAGAAAATTCTTTGTACCAAGTGCTGTCAGCTTCTGTCAGGTATGTAGTCAGGCTGATAAGCATCAGTGGACCCCAGAAACTATCCTTGTTGTCCATGATGACTTTGTGATAACTGTCTTTTACCTTGACAAAGAACAGACTGTCGGCTCGCACTGCTTCTTTGTATTCCGCGCATTGTAACAACGAGTCAATCAAGGTCTGATTCTGTTTTTGTCTGGCTGCATTGACTGCTGCGTAGATTTGCTCATATCGTTTGGACTTTTCGTTGTAAATGGAGTCAAGTTTGTTGCGTACCTCCATTAATGAGCGGTATCTGTCTGTCAGTTCTGAGCCGGACAGGTCCACTTGCTGGAAGTCGTACGATACATTATTTTCTTGTTTTTGGGAGGTAATCTGTCCCGTCAGTGTTTGTTTTCCCTTGCTCAACATGAGTGAGGTGGAGCCGTATCCGTCTTTGACGATGAGTCTGGCGGCTAGTGGTTCTTCTACTTGTCCTTCAAACAAAAACTTTCCGTCTTGCAGTGTGTCGGTGGCTATAGGGCTTGAACTCTCATGGCAGACAGGGTATAGTTGTACCACGGTCCCGTCAGGCAAACCTTCTACATTTCCTTCGATAATGAATCCATCGGGGTTGGATGTACAGCTTATCATGCTGCATACTCCAATCAGCATCGTGCCGAATTTTCTGAAATTTTTCATGACTTAATCTTTTTTATTTTGAAACATTTTGTTCTATGGTTCCGTTCCCCGGATTATTGATGGCTCCCGCAGGGAAAGGCATTGTCCACATGGGAGATTGGGGAGATAATGTATAGGTCTTTCCCTGATAGGTTTTTGATAAGGGCTGTACAAATTCTCCTTCCCGGTTGAACCGGCGTGCATCGGCAAAGGGAACAATGGAAAAGATCAGTTCATTGTCCTTGGTGCGTCGTATCAGTCTGATGGCTTCCTGTAATGTCGATGCGGCGGACGGTTGGTAGAACTCAGGACGGATACGGGTGATGCGTACGGCATCCAGTGTCTGCATGGCTTCACTGAAATCATTGTTTACGGCCTGACGTGCCAGACACTCTGCCTTGATGAGATAGACTTCACACGTGGTCAATCCTCCCCAGTTGAAATAACCTGAACCGATTCCGTCATAGTAAGTGTCTTGATTGACGGACCGATATTTCCACCGTGATAAGAAGCGTGCATCTCCCTGCTCGAAACGGTTGGCGCGTTCTACCGGAATAGCCAGTTCGGAAGAACTGTAGTTGGGGCTGTTGTCTCCGCAACGGAAATAGTAGTTTTCTATGTATGTATAGTCTGTCGGCGTAGGCAGGTTGTCGTAATTGTCCGGGTCTTCTATCCGCTCTTTGTATTGATCGTAATAAGCATTCCAGTCGAACAGTCGGTCATTCTGTTCCAAAGCCTTATCGGCATACTGGAGGGCATGCTCGAAGTCGGACATCTGGAGGTATATCCGTGCCAGCATCGCATACGCGGCTCCCAGGTTGGGATGAATGACTGTCATGGATTTTTCCGGCAACCCAGCTGAAATGGCCTCTTTGATGTCATTGATGATGAAGTCATACAGTTCCTGTACACTGACCTGTTCGTGCGGGGCGTTGATGTTCGCGCTGGTAATCAGCGGAATGCCGCGTGTCTGGCTGGCAGTTTCTTTGTCGTACGTGTCTGCATAGAAATTGACCAGGGTAAAATAGCAGACGGAACGGATAACCTTGGCGTAGGCTATCACTTCTGCACGTTCTTGGTCTGTACACTCGGTAGCCGTGGGAGCATGTTCGATGATAAGGTTGCAGTTGGCGATAGCCATGTAAAGGTAGTAATAAGTGTTTTCGCTGGAGTTATTGAGGATGATACGGTCCGCTTGCTCGTCCCACATGTAGTTGGCTGTCGCCAAGGTGGGAGTGTTCAGATTGCTTACTGTCAGATAGCGGTCGTTCAACAGATACAAGGCATTGGCAACCGGTGTCTGACCGATGGTATATTCATCACGCAGCAAGGCTTCGAAATCGGCAAGTGTCGTAGGGATCTTTTCCCCTTTGGGGACAATGTTGAGGTAGTCTGTACATGAACTGAACAGAACCCCTGTCCATAAAATCAATTGGATAAGCAGATATTTCATCATGATGTTTCTTTTTGAATAAGGATATTAAAAGTTCAGATAGATGCCACACAGATAAGTCGGTTTGACATAGCCTCCCAACAAGTATTTGGCATCTGTACTACGTGCGAACGTCCATACATTCTCCATACCCAGCATAATGCGTGCGTTACGCAGATGTATTTTCTGGCACACTTCATTCGGTATGCGGTAAATGAGTGACAGTTTATCGAGTTTCCAGTTGGTCGCATCGATGACATTGACGGAAGAACGGGAGTACATGTTGTAATGGTTGTAGTTGTACAGCGGGTTCTCGTTCGAAATATAACGTGGAATGTCCGTATGCGCTTCATCTCCTGGGTTCTGCCAACGGTCCTCAATCTGTTTGCTTACCGGTGCCATGCCGGACAGATAAGCCAGGTTGGTGTTTCTCATCTTGTGTCCTCCTTCGAAAAGGAATTGTGCAGCAAGTTCCCAATTACGGTAGCTTAGGTTGGTGGAAATGGAACCGCTATATATGGGGACGGTAGTTCCGAGGTAAATCAGATCCTCCAGTTCCGAAGGTTCCATATCGGTGAAAAGGTTTCCTTTGCTATCGTATACTTGAGGAGTTCCTTCTGCGCTAAGTCCGGCCCATTGGTAGCCGTAGATGGCGTTGTACGGATTTCCGATACGTGGATAGGCCGACGGATAGTCTATCAGCAGGTAGCTGACAGGAGCCTCTACGTTGACGTAAGTCACTTTGTTCTTGTTATATCCTAATACGCCGGATACGTTCCAGTTCCAGGCTGAGGAACGTATCACATCGGCCGATAAGGTCACTTCGAAGCCTCGGTTGGTCATCCGGCCGTTATTGATGGTATAGGTAGAGAACCCCATTCCTTCGGTAGGTACTCCGTTGGTATTTGCCAGCAAATCACTTCCCAGTTTGTTATAGAACTCGAGGGTTCCGTTCAGCCTGTTCGTTAAGAGTGAAAAATCCAGACCGACATTGAAGGTTGTGGTCTTTTCCCATCGTAAATCTGGATTGGGACGGTTTCCGATGGTGCCCGTGATGCCACCTACATGTGTATTGTTACCGTAGTAGGCTGTCATGTAGGGAGCGGAATCTTTGGCGATGTTTCCACCGATACCGTAGCTGGTGCGCAGTTTCAGCATGTTCAGCCAATCCAGATTGATAAAGGATTCGCGGTCGATGTTCCAGGCGGCACCTACCGACCAGATAGGTTTCTTCTGGTATTTGGATCCGGTGGAGAAGAGGTTCGTCTTGTCCCAACGTATGCTTCCGGTGAGTGCATATTTGTCGTTGAATGTATAGGCGGCATTGCTGTAGACGGATACATACCGGTTGATTAACTGTCGGACAGATGCAACATCGTTTTGGGTAAATGATGTCCATCCCCATAAGCCTTGCAATTTATTCAGGGTATTGGCATCTATCATGGTATACGTCAACAGGTCTGGGTCAAAATTATAGAGAGTCCGGTCATCGTAATCCAGTTTGTTTTCTCGGGTCTCGGTTCCCAGAATTAAGGTTACGTTATGCACTTTCCCGAATGTATAATTGAAATCCAGCTGCTGCCGGAAATTATAGGCATGCGTACGGTTGGTGGCATTTTTCAGCATGTTTCCGTAAGGCAGGTTGAATACGGTACCTTCTTGGGCATCGGATGTAGCAAAACCGTTGACGCGGTTCCGCACCTCAAACGATTCCTTGTTTTTCAGCTGCTCACTGGAATAGTCGGCATATTCATATTGGAAGGAAGCGGTATATCTCAGCCAGTCGGTCAATTTGAATGCCAGTCTGGCAAAGGTACGGTTACTGAAGTTCTTGTTATGTGTCAGGTTCCAACCCATTTCGTCCAGCGGTGTGATGTCCAGGTTGTAGAGTCCGTTGGAATGTAATGTGTTCAGGTCAGCCTGGCTGTAGCGGTCGGCCTCGGTATTCGTATAGGGATTTCCGTTGCTGTCCACCAGTCCGTCGTAAGGCATATACGTGTATCCGGGCGATAAGGGGTCGAAGCTTTGTGTCGTACCACTGCCATAGTTCAGGTAAGTACCCAGTTCCAGGGTAAGCCAAGAGGTAAGTTCTGTGGTATTCTGCAGGTTGAAGCCCAGGTCCCGGTTGTCGGAATACAGATCCTCCAGGTTGTCGGATTTATAGGTTAACGATGCGCTGAATGAGTTTTTGTCGCTCTCTTTCCGCAGGCTGAGGTTGTATTGTTGGTTGAGTTCATTCCGCTTGGTATAGCGGGCTATGTCATTGTAATAGCGGTAATGAGACTGCGCCAGATTTTCCAGGTTCGCTTCCAGTTCTGTTTGGCTGATGTTTCCTGCATAATAATTCAGAAGGTTACGGATTCCACCGGTCGGATAGGTCATGTTATTTAACAAGCCTTGTGCGTAGGCCTGTGTGTTGTCTGAATGCAGGTTCGGATTTTGTTCCGCCCATTCACGTTCCAATCCGATCATGGTAGCTGCATTGGCTAAATAATGGTTGGCTGCCGAGGTATATGGACGTACACTGAGTGTCGTCGAGAAGGCTACTTCGGTAGTTCCCTTGGCTGCTTTCTTGGTGGTGATGACAATCACACCGTTGGCAGCACGGGCACCATAGATGGAGGTGGCTGCCGCGTCTTTCAATACGGTGATGCTTTCGATGTCTTCCATGTTGATGTCCGGAACTCCTTCTACCCAGTTTCCATATCCATCATTGGTCGTTTTTTCTACTGGAAAACCATTGATGACATAGAGTGGGGTTGTCAGTCCGTTCATGGAAGTGATACCTCGAATTTTACCTTCCGAGTAACCGGCTACACGCCCTTCAATCAGTGATTCCATATCATTCAGGCGTTGGCTTTCCAGCTGTTTGGCATTCACTTTGGCAAAAGCGCCGGTAGTCCGTTCGCGGGAGATGGTTTGATATCCGGTCACAACCACTTCGTCTATCAGTTCAGCAGAAGGCTCAAGTGTGATGCGATAACTGGTCTCGTTGTCCAGTTTTACATGTTTAGTCGTGTATCCGACGAAAGAAACCTGGATTTCTTTAGCTGTCTGTGACAAAGTCAGTCTGAAATGTCCGTTCAGGTCTGTTGTTACAGCAGCCAGTTCTTCACCGGATACCAAAGATACTTGCTGCACATGGGCCGCAGGAAGCGGAACACCTTGTTCATCGACGACGATACCTGTAATGGTCCGGTCTGAGGTCTGTGCATGAAGTATTCCCGTACAGAAAACTAAAGACAGGATTCCTGCCAGGTATGCCAGGAAGGGGTAAGTTGAATGTTTCATGTGTATTTTGTATTAGTTTAGATTATTAGTTGGTAATCTCTTGACTTCTTTACAAACAAATTAAGAGAATTAATCTTTAATCTAAGGTAAATACACCCTTCCAATATCGGCAATTGCCGTATTTGAATAAAAAACCGTAATAAATAAGCCTGTCAGTATCTTTTGTAGAAGTCTATTCGGATTTGGAGTCCGCTTCTATTTGCCGCAAATCGTTCATCTTGCTGCGGTATTGAGCAGGTGTCATTTCTGTTATCAATTGGAACTGATGATAGAATGTGGTCATGGAATTGAAACCCAATTGGGCCGAAATAGCTTTCAGAGGGGTATTGTTTTCCGGATCGGAAAGTAGACGTACCGCTTCTTTGGCTCTGCAACTGTTTACGTATTGGGTGAAAGTCTGAGAGGTTTCTTCGTTGATGACTTGTGAAAGGTATGTACGGTTAGTTCCCAATAATTCGGCAGCCTTTTCTTTCGTCAAAAGGTTGTCCGTATATATCTTTTCCTCCGTCATGAGTTTTTCAAAACGTAGAAACAGGTCTTTTTTCTTGTCGGTCGTGAGTGTGGATGAAGCATATTTTTCTGTCTGCGTTTGTTGGGTTTCCGGGCTGCCGGTTGGGTATTCCAATTCCTGCTGTTGTTTCACGAGTCGTTGGGTGAGTTCCTTTTCTCTCCGGAGGGCTTCTCTGTTTTGGCGTACGATAGCCATATACAGTCGGTTCTTCCGATGATATAGATACCATAACATACCAACGATGATTGACAGAGTGATAATCCCGATGAAAAGTATTCGCAGGTTGTTCTCTTTTTTGATCAATTCTACTTTGCTTCGTTGCAAGGCTGCTTCATGCTGGTCAATCTGATAACGTGTACGTATTTCGTACATCGAACGTTCTTTCGCCTCATTGTAAAGGCTGTCTGCTTCTGCCATGGACTGTTTACTGTATGCTAAAGCTTCCTTTATGTAGCCTTCATGTTCCAGACAGGCTGATAACTTCTGCAGTAATCCGATACGGAATAAGGCGGATGGAACATGGGTGGATTCCGTTATTGCCTGCTGTAATAGACGGATGGCTTCTGCAAAGCGCTGCTGTTCCATTAACAGGGTAGCGTAGCCTTGACAGGCATCCGATAGGGCAATCCAGTCATTCTGGTCTTTTCGTTTCAATGCTTTCCGGTAACAGGTCTCTGCCTGTATCGGTTGTCCTGTTTTTCTATAGATATGTCCCAGTAATGAATAAATGTTGGATTGATTCCGGAATTGGTGTACCTGCATGAGGTTTTCGGCTTCTTGGGCATAAGTGAAGGCATTGTTCCAGTCTTGTTTCAGGTAGTACATGTAGGCTGTGGTTGCAGCTCCGCAGTAGGTCAGGTAACTGTCTTTCTTCTCGTTGCCCAACCGGTAACACTCCAAAGTATATTTCAGTCCGGTCGTGTCTTTTTTCAGGTAATAGACGGAACTGATGTTGGCCAATAATATTGAGGTCAGCCTGTCGTACGGAATACGTCCGGCCGTTTCAAGCCCTTTGAAGAAGTATTCAAGGGCCTGATAGCAGTCGTTTTGTAGGTTTAGCGCGTACAAGCCTTTTCCGTTGTAGATGGAACATAAGGCAGAGTCATTATGGGCTGTAAGCGCCAGTCGTTCGGCTTGTCCTAAATTGGAATAGGCCAGTCTGATGTTTCCGGTCATGGTATAGGCCTGCCCCAAGCAGATATGGGCCTGAAGAATGCTTCCGTAGTAATCCTCCTTTTCGTATCCTCGGTTGAAAAGTCTGGTCCCGTACTCGATGGCTTTCTGGTAATCTGCTTTCTGCAGGTAAAGGTAACTGATTTCCCGCAATGCTTCTGTATCGTTGGAGTCTGTATCCAGCTTCTCTTCCTGTATCTTTAACCTCTCATCCATCTTCTCGCCGGTGATGGATGGAAAGGCTGAAGTGCCTTGTAAAATAATGAGTAGGAATAGAAGGATTTGCCTTGTTTTCATAAAATAGTTGATTTCTTTGGACAAATGTACGAAAAATCAACGTTAGGCAGCTTTTTTATCCAACCTTTTTGCAGATTTCCGGATATTCTTGCTTTCGGTTAGACTCGATGAATGGAAGTGTCCAGGCATCAAAGGCAGGGTATCTGTACCGTTTGTGGCCTAACTTTCATTGCACGATAGCTCCATCAGCTTCTTGACCAACGGAACATAATACTTCTGTACTTCTTCTGCCGTGGAGGTGTGAGCGCCTGGAAAATGAAATACGTGTGAATAATGTTCCCGGAACAGCGGTTCATAATGGGCCAGGTGGTCGTTCTCGCCGAACAATCCCCAAACCCGGTCCTGGTTGGCAGGTGAACAGGCATCCCACTGATGAAGCTGGAGTCCGGCAAATTCGTCTATCAAAGCCGGGGTGATAGTGAATTGCTGTTTGCCGTCTGTCCGTGGTGATTTATAGGTGTGGGTGCCGATACGTTCGGAAAGGAACCAGGTCATTTCGAAATGTGGATTCCCAAGTAGGGCAGGTATGCCGGAAGCCGAGGCTACTATCTGTGCCAGAAAAGAACCGTTGCTGTTGCCTACCAGTACATCCGGTCGTTCCTGTTCGCAAAGGTGACGGATGAATGCGAGTGCTTCCAGAGGGTGTAAGGGTAGGTCGGGAGTCAGTACTTCGGCTTTACCTTCGAAACATTGTTTCAAGGTGCAGGCCGGAATACATGCACCCGAAGCGAAAAATCCGTGCAAGAAAAGAATTTTCTTTGTCATACGATAGAGTTCATGAATGGGTAAGATGGATGCGATGCAAAGACTGTTGGAATCAGCAACCGCTTCCGTCCAGATTGCAGGTAGCCCATTCACAGATGGGGCGCGAATGCAGCCCGGCTTCTTCGGGTGTCAGCGTAACGGTACCGTCTTCCAGTACGAAACAGGGAATACCGGCTGCTCCGTATCGCTTGGCTTCGTCGAACACCGGGTTATTGTCCCGGAGTTTCAAGAATGCTTTGAGATTTTTTTACATGCTGTCCGATGTCGATGACTTCATAGTTGTCGTTTCCTTTTACCTGTTCTTCTACATACGTGCAGTCGGGGCACGTTTCCATTCCGTATATCTTAATCATGATGAGGGTTTTTTGATTGCTTTATTGGCGAAGGTAGGCAAAAAATCGTTGTATGGGCGAGTTTTCTTTCTTAACTTTGGCGAAAAAAGAAGATTTCCATGCCTGTAATTGAAATAACTTCCCTGGAACATTCCGGAGTCGAGATGTTCGGAACCTTGACAGATGCCCAGCTGTATAACCGGATGAATGCTGAAAAAGGAATATTTATTGTCGAGAGTTCGAAGGTTACTTGTGTGGCACACCGAATGTCGGTTATCTATGGAACATAGGAAGGTATGGGCAAATATAGTGTAAGTAACTGCAAATAGAATGAATAGGAAGCTGAGCGAATTCTTCTAAATTTGTGATGTGAATGTAACAAATGCTGGAAACTGCATCGGTTGTTTCAGTTGTTCGATACATTGTTGCAGGATAGATGAATAATTATTAACCTTATATAATCTTTATCATGAAATTACTCAATTGGATAGCCTTAGGTGCTTTATGTTGTTGCGGACTGGAAGAAGTTGCAGCTGTCTCGATAGAACGCACATTACCTGATGCGGTTGCGGGAGTGGAAGAAGAGGTATTGCTGTTGAATGGGGAATGGGAACTGCAATTCTCAAAGGATGAGCGTTGGGAGAAAGTGACGGTTCCCGGAGAACTGGCCATGCAGGGGTTTGGTATCGAACACGATAAACCGGTATTGTATAGAAAAAAATTCCGGGTACCTTCTGATTTTAGTGGAAAACGTATGATTCTCCGTTTTGACGGGGTATATTCTTATGCCCGTTTGTGGGTAAACGGGAAATACGTCACGGAACATTCAGGCGGATTTACACGTTGGGAGAATGATGTGACGGAATATCTTACTCCCGGCAAGAAGAACGAAATCCGTCTGGAGGTGACCGATAAAATCAATGATATTTCTTATGCCTCGGGGTATGCCCATCATCCGATAGGGGGAATTTTGCGTGATGTGACACTTTATACGCTTCCGGATTCTCATCTGCAGAATTTCTTTGTAGAGACTTTACTGGATGAAGCTTATAAAGATGCAGTATTGCATATTCATTATGTTCTTCCTAAGACAGCAAGAGTATCTTTCTCTCTGAAAGATGCGGATGGAAATGCAGTTTCTTTGCCGAATGCGGAGGTTACAGTATCGGCCGGAGAGAATGACCATCGTTTTCCGGTAAAGCGTCCGCTGTTGTGGGATGCTGAACACCCTCATCTCTATAAGCTTCAGGTATCGGTAGAGGCTGATGGAGAGAGTTATTCCTTTGAGCGTGAAATCGGTTTCCGGAAGATTGAGATAAAAGGTGACAGGATGCTGGTAAACGGTAAGCAGGTGAAACTTCGTGGGGCTTGCCGTCATGATATTCATCCTACGTTAGGCAGGGTATCTACAGCCGAAACCGATAGTTTGGATGCGTTGCTGTTCAAACGTGCCAACATGAATTTTGTACGTACTTCCCATTATCCTCCTACAGAACGTTTCCTGAAATACTGTGACCGTACGGGTATCTATGTGGAGTGTGAAACGGCCGTTTGTTTTGTAGACACGCACCGGCAGAAGAACTATGCGCCTGCCAGAAGTCAGGATGACCCGCTCTTTACTGACAATTATTTGAACCAGTTGGAGGAAATGGTGAATACGGCCCGTTCCCATACTTCGGTATTGTTCTGGTCTATAGGCAATGAATCGGTGTATGGTAAGAATTTCCAGCTTTCCTACGATTGGCTGAAACAGGAAGATACTACCCGTCCGGTGATATTCAGTTATCCGGGAATCGTGAAGGAGGATAAAAAGGTTTACGATATACTGAGTATGCATTATCCCGGATGTGACGGCACAATGACTCAATACAATGCTTCGACGGTTGGTTTCCAAGGTGGAGGTATACCGGCACTGTTCGATGAGTGGGCACACGTACCCTGTTATACGTATACTACTTTGCAGAATGACCCGAATATCCGCGAGTTTTGGGGAATTTCGTTGGACAAGATGTGGAGTAAGCTGTTTGACGCGCCAGGTGGACTGGGTGGCGCTATCTGGGGGTATGTCGACGAGACTTTCATGCTTCCGGAACCTAAGAGAGGAACGGCATATTGGATTGAATTTGCCCGTACGGCCAAGCCTGCCGATTTTCAGGGAAACTGTGTGGGGTATGGCGAATGGGGAATCGTGGATGTATGGCGTCGGGAGAAGCCGGAGTTCTGGGGAACCAAAAAAGCGTATTCTCCGGTGAAGGTGCTTCAGACTCAAGTTGATGATTTCATTGATGGGGCATCAGTTTCTCTGGCTGTATACAATCGTTTTGACCATACGAATCTGAATGAACTGACTGCAACCGTTACCTATGAGGGAGAAATGAAACAGGTAATGTTGCCTGATTTGCATCCTCATGAGAAAGGTCTGTTGACTGTTCCGGCTTTCGCTTGGAAAGAAGGTGATAGTTTTCTGATTGAATTCTTTGATGCAAAAGGGGAGTTGATTGATGCCGAGCAGATTCAGATAGGGCAGATGCCTGTTATAGAATGTAGTCGGCAAATTGGAAAGGAATCTGCCGTTCAAGTGAAGGAAACAGATGATTTTGTCGTTTTCCGAGGAAGCGATTTTGAAATTCCGTTCAATAAACAGACGGGACTGATTGAAAATGCTCTTTCAAAAGGGCAGGTTGTAATAGAAAAGGGTCCTTTCTTGAATCTGGACTTGAATGTAAACCATAAGACAGGTCCGGAAGTGCGCGAGAAGGCCCGTAGCTATACGGTAGCCGATAAAGACTGGCAGAAAGATTCATTCAGCTACCAGCAGGAAGGAAATCATGTCCGTGTTATACTGGAAGGACATTATGCCGGAATCTCAGTTCTGATAAATTTCCTGATAGAAGCAGATGGAACGGTAAGTATGGATTATCGGACAAAGAATGAACCGAACGGCTGGTTACGTGAAGCCGGACTGAAGCTTTACTTACCGGATTTGTATGAGGAAGTTTCCTGGAATCGTAAAGGTTACTGGAGTTATTATCCGAAGGGAAGTTTTGCGGGAAATTCAGGAACAGCCCCGCTTTATAATTCTGTAAAGGTAGCATATGGAGCCAATCCTGATCAACCTTGGAACATGGATACTCATAACTATTATTATTTTGCGGATGCAGGAGCTGTCTGTAAGCGTCCGTTGACCAATCAGGCGAAAGGGATGAAAGAAAACATTTATACGTATACGTTGAGTCAGAAAGATAAGGATATCTGTCTGCAGATAGTTTCTTCCAGAGCCGGTTTAGGATGTCGGTTGAATAAGACTCCGGCCGAAGAGTTGGTCTTGTATATGGATAACCGTTGGGATTATCCTGAAATAGCGTGGGGAGATTACTGCAAGGCATTGGACGTAGTTCCTGTCTATGGAACTGTAAGAATCCGGCTGTAGTCTGTAGGGATAAGGATTTCCGGTTGACCGTCGTTTTTACGAGGCTGCCGGAAATCCTTGTTCAGTACAGATGTAAAATGTGTTTGATGTATTCTGTGGGAGTATAGCCCGTGATTTCCTTAAACTGGCGGTTGAAATGGGAAAGGCTGTTGTAACCGCAGTCGTAGGCTACCTGACTGATGTTGATATTTCTGTTCATCAGTAGTTTCATGGCATAGGATATGCGCAGTCCAGACAAATATTCGAACATCTTTTTACCCGTATGTCTTTTATAATATCGGCATAAAGCACTGGGATTCATCCCTACAAAGTTGGCTATATCTTCCAGATTCAATTCTTCCTGATAATGACGGTTGATGTATAGATGTACTTTGGCGATTGTGGAGTTGTCAGTATAGCTATTGTCTGGAGTGAAAGTCTCGCTGGTCAATAATTCATATCTGCATTGGGTCGATAGGCCATGGAGCAGTTTACAGAGTCCATACCATTTATCGAATCCTTGTCTGTCAACCAGTTCTCTGAATTCTTTTTTGAAATGATCTATGTTGTCTCCGAGGAATAGTACTCCTTTTTTTGAAGCTTTTATGAGAGTGTCTATGGGGGCCAGTTCAGGAATATTGAACATATTCTCCGGGAAAATATCGACATTGAATTGTGTATAGATTGAGCGGGATTTCAATGTCGTACCGGCTTCATAGTATTCATCGCTGCTTAACCATAGATGTGGCAGGTTTGAGCCGATGAACATAAAGTCTCCGACTTGCATTTTGCGTATGGAATCGCCCACAAAATTGAGGCCTCCTCCTTCTTCTATAAGAATCAGTTCATATTCCGGATGGATGTGCAGAGGAGCGGCAAAATAGGGATTGGTGTACGCAATCACAGAGAATGATGAACCATGCTTTCTTTCTACTTTTTCTATGGTTGTTTTCATAACATCGGGTTTATGGATGGAGCATAATCTTATAAAAATATTGCCTATGATAGAGTTTATGAATAGTCAGCATTTTTTCACCTGTTATTTTACATACAGTAACTGAGATATGTTTTCATTCTGTAAATTTTAATCATGATGATGAGATTTTTATTTGTTTATTGGCGAAGGTAGGAAAAAAACGTTGTTTGGGCGCGTTTTCTTTCTTAACTTTGACGGAAAAAGAAGACTTTCATGCCCATCATCGAAATAACATCTTTGGAACACCCCGGAGTGGAAGTGTTCGGAACCTTGACAGATGCCCAGTTGCGTAATCGGATGAATGCCGAAAAAGGAATCTTTATTGCCGAGAGTCCGAAAGTTATCCGTGTGGCACTCAATGCAGGTTATCAGCCTCTCGCTTTGCTTTGCGAACGGAAACATATCGAAGGCGATGCGGCCGACATCATTGCTCGTGTGGGAAATATTCCTGTCTATACAGGTAGTCGGGAACTGTTGGCAAGTCTTACCGGTTATACGCTGACCCGTGGTGTGCTTTGTGCCATGCGTCGTCCGGTTCCCTGCAGTGCGGAAGAAATCTGTCGGGACGCTCATCGGGTAGCGGTAATCCACGGGGTGACCGATACAACGAATGTCGGAGCCATTTTCCGTTCGGCGGCGGCTTTGGGAGTGGATGCAGTTTTACTTTCGACGGATTCCTGTGACCCGTTGAACCGTCGTGCCGTGCGGGTATCGATGGGGTCGGTATTTCTTGTTCCATGGACCTGGTTGTCTCATCCAATTGTATCGTTACGGGAAATGGGATTCTGTACAGCGGCTTTAGCCTTGACCGACCGTTCTGTATCACTTGATTATCCGGAATTAAAGACGATTCCCCGTTTGGCATTCATAATGGGAACAGAAGGTGACGGACTTCCCGATGAAGTTATTGCGGAAGCGGATTATGTGGTCCGCATTCCGATGTACCACGGTGTTGATTCATTGAATGTGGCAGCGGCTTCGGCTGTGGCATTTTGGGAACTCCGATATAAGTAAGCAGGCTATTACAGATTCTTCTGTGTGCAGAAGTGTACTATGTCTTTTGCTTCGGGAACATATATTCTTGGGATGCGGAACGTATATCCTGCGAATGGAGAATATATGTTTTTCGTCTGAAGGATGTAAAAAACATCTCGGTGGAAATCTCAATTGCGGGAGTGTATTTTACCAAAAAACGGATGTCTGTTCGTTATTGGAACAAACATCCGTTTCGGATAGGGGAAGGACTTTTTGAGATATTTTAAGTTTATACGCTTCTTATTTACTGAATTCTTTGTGGAATTCCACAACCGCTTCGATACCTTTCCGGAAAATGTCCAGTCGGAAATTCTCGTTTGGTGAATGGATGGCATCGCTTTCCAGACCGAATCCCATCAACACGGTCTTGATACCCAGTATCTGTTCGAAATCGCTGATGATGGGGATGCTTCCTCCACGGCGTACTGCCAATGGTTTCTTGCCGAAGGCTTTCTCGAAACCTTTTTCGGCTGCTTGATAGGCCGGTAAAGTGATGGGGCATACATAGCCTTCTCCTCCGTGCATTGGTGTGACTTTCACCTGCACGTATTCCGGAGCGATGGCACGGATGTAATCGATGAACAGTTGGGATATCTTTTCGTGTTGCTGGTGAGGAACCAAGCGGCAGGAAACCTTAGCATAGGCTTTCGATGGAAGAACGGTCTTTGAACCTTCTCCGGTATAACCGCCCCAGATACCGCAGATATCGAACGACGGACGGCAACTGTTACGTTCCAGGGTAGAGTAGCCTTTTTCTCCTTTCAGGGCCTTTACCCCGATAGCGTCCATGTATTGCTGTTCGTCGAAGGGGATGTGGGCTATCATGTCACGTTCGGCAGCGGGCACTTCTTCTACATCGTCATAGAAATGTGGGATGGTAATACGTCCGTCGGCATCGATAACCTGAGCCAGCAGGCTGCATAACGTGTTGATAGGGTTGGCCACGGCGCCACCGAAATGTCCGGAATGAAGGTCGCGGTTCGGGCCGGTCACTTCGATTTCCCAGTACGCCAGTCCGCGCAGACCAGTGGTGAGGGAAGGCAGGTCGGCACCCAGCATGCTGGTGTCTGATACCAGAATGACATCAGCTTTCAGCAGTTCCTTATGCTCTTTCAAGAAGGCATTCAAGCTGGGGGAACCGATTTCCTCTTCTCCTTCGAATATGAATTTTACGTTGTGTTTCAGCAAACCTTCACGTACCAGATATTCGAAAGCTTTGGCCTGAATCATTGCCTGACCCTTGTCATCATCGGCTCCGCGGGCCCATATGCGGCCGTCACGGATTTCAGGTTCAAACGGCTGGCTTTTCCAGAGTTCCAACGGTTCGGCAGGCATGACATCGTAGTGGGCGTATACCAATACGGTAGGTGCTTGCGGGTTGACCTGCTTTTCGGCATAGACTAAAGGATTTCCTTGGGAGGGCATGATATAGGCTTCATCGGCTCCAGCCTCCAATAACAGTTGACGCCAGCGTTCGGCACAGGCCAGCATGTCTTCCTTGTGTTGTGGAAGGGCACTAATACTGGGAATCCGGATGAGGCTGAACAGTTCTTCCAGAAACCGGTTTTCGTTCTCCTGAATGTATTGTCTGATTTCCATAATCTTGGGTTTGAAGAGTTAAGGTTTTTATAGATGGCTGGCTTTGTCCAGCAGGTAATAGTCGAGTATCGTCATGGCAGCCATGGCTTCTACAATGGGCACCGCACGAGGCAGTACACAAGGGTCGTGGCGTCCTTTGGCTTTCAGTACCGTATCGTTCCCGTGGATGTCGACGGTAGGCTGTTCCATCAGGATGGTGGCTACCGGCTTGAAGGCTACATTGAAATAGATGTCCTGGCCGTTGCTGATTCCACCCTGAATACCACCAGAACGGTTGGTACGGGTCTGGATGGTTCCGTTGTCGTTGTAGAAAATATCATTCTGCTGGCTTCCTTTCAGATTCATGCTACCAAAGCCTTGTCCGTATTCGAATCCTTTCACGGCATTGATGCTCAGCATGGCATTACCCAGGGCAGCATGCAGTTTCCCGAATACCGGTTGCCCCAGTCCGACAGGACAGCCTTTGATGACACAAGAGATGACACCACCGATGGTATCGCCTTCTCCCTTGATGTTGAAGATGTACTCTTCCATTGTTTTTGCCAGCTCCATATCCGGGCAACGGACCGGATTCTTTTCGATGTTGTCCAAATCGTATTGGGTATAGTCTTTGTCCAGTTGATAGATACCAACCTGTGAGGTAAAAGCGGTTACACTGATACCCAGTTGTTTTAGAGCCAGTTTGGCCAAAGCACCTCCTACTACCCGCGCAATGGTTTCACGGGCAGAGGAACGTCCTCCTCCCCGATGGTCGCGGAGTCCGTATTTCTGCGTATAGGTGTAATCGGCGTGTGAAGGGCGGTAGATATCCTTCATGTTGTCGTAATCGGACGAATGCTGATTGGTATTCCATACCACAAAACCGATGGGACAACCGGTGGAAACACCTTCGTAGATACCGGAAAGAAATTCTACAGCATCGGCTTCCTTGCGGGATGTAGTGATGGACGACTGTCCCGGACGGCGTCGGTTTAATTCCTGTTGGATAAAGTCCTCGTCAATCGTGATACCGGCCGGGAATCCGTCAATGACACCGCCAATGGCTTTCCCGTGCGATTCACCGAAGCTGGTCAGACGGAAAATGTTTCCGAATGTATTGTTGTACATAAAGTCTGTTGCTGTTTTGATATTAAACAATAAGTGTCCCAAGTTTCGCAAGCTCAACTTGTTGCCTACAAGTTGAGCTGTTGACTAGGCCTTTGTATAACCTGTTGGTTGATGAGGAGACTACTTGCGAAAGCTGGGTAGATGATAAAGTAGAATGTGTCAGAATTTGCTTCCGGCTCCTCCGCCTCCGAAGCTGCCTCCGCCGAAACTACCTCCTCCGAAGCCACCGCCTCTGCTGCCGAAGCCACCGCCTCCCATAAAGATACCTCCACCTCCACGATTGTTGAGGTCGTTTTCGTGTACTTTTCGTGTACGTCTTCGTGTATGTCCGCAGTTGGTACAGCAATCCACGATTTCTTCTGTGCGGATGCCATCTATCCGAGATACGACACGGGTGGACAATGTTTTCAAGGTATATTTGTGGCATTTGGGACACTGAGTCTGTTTCCAGTAATAAAACCATACAGAGAAAGGTATGACGATAAGACAAATAACCAACGTCACAATGATGGCAATTGTTTCTGCATTGGATGTATTTTCTTCGTTCTGCATGGAACCGTCCAGTTGCCGGCGCACGGCTTCTATACCGGCTACCATACCTTCATTCCAGTTGTTTTCACGGAAATATGGATTCATATACCGTTCCTGGATGCGTTTGCAGATGGCATCGGGCAGATTTCCTTCCAGTCCGTAACCGGTAACGAACTGAATGCATCGTTCGCTGGTGACCAGCAGAATTACCAGTCCGTTGTCACGACCTTTTTGGCCAACACCGTTTTCCTGACCTAATCGGAAAGCGAAGTCGAAACAGTCACCTCCTTCAATTTGTTCCACAGCGACCACCAATGTCTGGATGCCGGTCTGTCTTTCGAGGGCAAAGAGGGTGGTATCCATGACTGCTACCGCTTCGGGCGACAAAATACCGTCTGGATTGCTGACGTATCTTCTGGCGTCCTGTAAATGAACCAGTGGAATATCTTTTACCTGATATTCCTTCGCCTGCAAGGGAACGGTCAGCAGACAGCTTATCAGCAGGCAAAGGGATAAGATTTGTTTCATAGGGCGTTAGAATTTTACTTCCGGTGCTTTTTCGGCACCTTCCTGTGCTTCGAAGTACGGACGCTTTTCGAAACCGAACATGCCGGCTACCATTGAAGTCGGGAAACGGCGGATTTTCGTGTTATAGGTGCGGGCAGCTTCGTTGAAGTTGCGGCGTTCTACGCTGATGCGGTTTTCGGTTCCTTCCAGCTGTGCCTGGAGTTCCTTGAAGTTTTCGTTGGCTTTCAGTTCTGGGTAGTTTTCTGTTACGGCCAGCAGACGACTCAAGGCACTGCCCACTTCACCCTGCGCACGCTGGTAAGCCTGCATTTTTTCCGGAGTCAGGTCATCGATGCTGATGGTAGTCTGTGTGGCTTTGGCACGGGCATCCACTACTGCCTGGAAAGTTTCTTTTTCATGGGCGGCATAGCCTTTCACGGTATTTACCAGGTTCGGAATCAGGTCGGAACGACGTTGATATTGGTTTTCTACGTTACTCCAGGCTGTTCCAACAGTTTCTTCCTGTGTTACCAAGGAGTTATAAGTTGACACACACCAAATCACCAATACGGCTACGATGGCAAGGATGATAATCCAAGTCTTTTTCATACGTTGTAAATGATTAAAAATGATTAGTTGTTTTATTTTGTTCTTTTTGCTTGACATTTTTGCTTCTTTTCGCAAGAATAAGCTGTTGCCTGATAGCTTTTTCAGTCGGAAAGGTACAAAGATGCCCGCTGATTGCAAATGTAGAATGAAATGGGGAGTGTGCCAAACTTTTGGGGGGAAATCTTTGGGATGGGGTGCAAGTCAGCTTATCAGTTTGTAGCCGATACCTCTTACGTTGACGATGCGGATACTTTCGTCTTTCGCCAGTTTGTGACGCAGTTTGGTGATAAATACATGCAGGCTTCGCTGGTTGAAGAATGAGTCGTCTCCCCAAAGGTCGAGCAGGATGTCTTGGGTATTCACCACACAATTCCGGTTCTGGCAGAGGCGGTGGAGGATAGCGGTTTCCCGGTAGGAGAGTTCCTGTGTAATGCCGTTGTACAGGAGTACCTGCCGTCGGACATCCAGCTGATAGGTTCCGATTTCATAGATAGATTGTCCTTCCTGTGTGGGAGAGGTATACGAACAGGCACGTCCAACCAGAGCTTTGATACGTACAATCAGTTCCTGCATGCCGAAGGGTTTCTTCAGGTAGTCGTTGGCCCCCAGCTCGAATCCTTCCACCACATCATTAACGGCCGAACGGGCTGTCAGGAAAAGAACTGGTGTTCGCCGGTCGGTCTGCCGGATGCGCCGGACCATTTCGAAACCATCCATGCAGGGCATCATTACATCGGCTACCAGTACATCCGGACGGATATCGAAAAAAAGGCGCAGTCCTTCTTCTCCGTTGGAAGCCGTATGGATGTTGAAGTCTTGTCCTTCCAGGGTGTCTTTGATAATGAGGGCGAGGTTGGTTTCATCCTCTACCAGTAATACGTTGATTCGTTTCATAGTCATGTTTTTTTGAATTGTAGGGTAAACCGGCTGCCTTTTCCTGGTTCGCTGGTCACATGTATTGTTCCTCCGTGTTTCTCTATCATTGTCTTTACATAGAAAAGTCCCAGTCCGTATCCTTTTACTTCGTGCCGGTTTCCTGTGGGTACCCGATAGAACTTGTTGAAGATGTGGGGCAGGCAATCACGGGCGATTCCGATACCGTGGTCGCTGACGCTGATTTCGGTGTATGGCTCTCTGTTCTTTTGGCAGAGGCGGCAGGTTACTTCAACGTTTGCCTGTTCTTGGGAGTATTTCACGGCATTGTCCAGAAGGTTGCTGAGCATGTTTGTCAAGTGTGTACGGTCGGCGATGACGGTCAATTCATCGGGGTCTATCTGCAAGGAAATACGGACCGGTTTGTCGGCTTTCAGCTTGTGCTGTTCGATGAGAGGAGGCAGTATCTCTTTCAGCCGGATTTCTTCCGGATGGAGCCGGAAAGTCTTGCGGCGTTCCATACTCATGGACAGAATCTGTTCCACCAGTCCGCTGAGGTGTTGCAGCTGTTCCTGACAGATACGCAGGTATCGCTCACGTTTCGTTGGATTATCGGCTTGGTGGAAATTGAGCAGAGCATCAGTAGCCGCATATGCTACGGCAATGGGAGTCTTCAGTTCATGGGTGATATTGTTGGTAAAATCACTTTTCATTTCTTCCAGGGTCTTTTGTCGGAGGATGGTACGGATGAGGTACCAGAAAGAGAAGCCCAGAATCAGCAGGATAATCAGTGAGGTGGTTAATATACCTGTCATTTGTCGGAGGACAATGCCGTCCAGAGGCTCGGTTGTGAGGCGATAGATTTCGTGTTTTGAGGAAGAAAATTCATACTGGTAGCTGACGGCATCGGAGGTAGGCACGTAGCCGGGAGTACCGCCCGTGGCCACCGTATCGGTGTACCGCCAGCGTTCGTGAATGTCGTATCCCTTGTGGAGGTATTGCAACCGATAATGAATGGGGATATTCATCTCAAGCAAATGGTTCTGGAGCAGACTGTCGTAAACGCTGAATGAAGGGTCTATCAGAATGTCCAATCCTGAGTGTAGTCCACGTTGCAGATAGATGGCCATTCCGGTCATAGTACTCTGGTCGCGAAGTAACATATTAAGGCCTTCACTGGCGTGGAGCATGGCATCGGGTTGCACGGTGTCTGTTTCTATTTTCCGGAAGGTATCGTTTTGGGCGGTGAAGCCTTGTAGGGTAGTGTCGGAAACCTGATGGAGGACAGTACTGCTCTGTACAAACTGTTTGCCTTCGTTGTTGAATCCGGTGGATATGGATACTTCGCCGTGTTCTCTGTTCCTGTGTTGCAGGCGCTCAATGCGTACCAGCATCTCATTATAGTCGCAAATGCGCATAGCTTCCGTGATGTTGCGCTCCAGATCAATACGCATGGTGCGGTAGAGGCCTGTCAGCCAGTAAGCCTGATAGCCGAAGATACCTGCCAAAGAAAGGACAACAAGCAGGGCTATGTATTTCGAAGGCAGTTTCATGGTTTGAATCGTTTTTTCGTTTTTGCAAAGATAGAATCTTCTTTCGAAGGAACCGGATATGGTAAGACTAAATAACACTTCTTCTGTGGAACGTCGGTTGTTTTTCTTCGGATACTCGGTAGCATGTATTATCTTTGTCCTTAAATTAGTACTGTTGAATTATGAAACATATCATTGATGTAGAAACTTGGAGCAGACGTGACAATTTCCGTTTTTTCGAAACTTTTGTCAGTTCGTGGTATGCCGTGACTACCGAGATAGACTGTACCGAAGCCCGTACGGCGGCAAAAGAACGAGGACAGTCTTTTTTTCTGTATTATCTTTATGCCGTGGTGCGTGCGGCTAACGAGGTAGACGAGCTTCGCTACCGGATTGACAAACAGAAGCAGGTGGTGTTTCATGACCGGGTGGATATCATTACGCCCATTGCCGTTCCAGGCCGTACCTTTTTCACCTTGCGCATCCCTTATCACGAAGATTTCACCCGCTTTTACGAAGAAGCTCATCGTATGATTACCCATATTCCGTCTGACGGTGATCCTTACGGCGCTGAGAAGACGCTGATGAGTCAAGGGGATTACGATGTGGTGCATTTGAGTGCCGTTCCCGGTATGTATTTCACTTCTATTACCTATACATTGGCCGAAACGGGTAATGCCTGTAACTATCCGCTGATGACCGCCGGAAAGGCCGTTATCCGTGAAGGTCGTTTGGTGATGCCGTTATCTATTTATGTGAACCATGCTTTTGTGGATGGCTCTCATCTGTCGGCGTTCTTCCAGAAGGTTGAACAGCATTTGAAGGAAATATCCATGAGAAAGTGATGTCTTGTTTCTGAGATGAGTTCTTTTTGATAACACTAGATAAGACTTCGTAAGCCTGCGGTAACGCAGGCTTTTTTCGTATCTGCTTATCTTTGCGTTGGTATGGGGAAAGGACCTGTCCGGGTTCTTTTCTTCTTGTAGAACAAAAGATGAAAATAAAACAACGGAGATGAAACGAAATGCATGGTTATGGATGGGCTGCCTGTTCGGCGTTTTGCCGCTTTCTGCCCAAGAGAAGTTGAAAGAAGAATATGTGCAGACCTTATCGGCTGATAGCTTGATTACGGGAGATGCCCGAATGGACAGCCTGTATCGGAATCTGCCCGAGGTGTTGGTAGTAGGTGAACGTCCTGTGGTCAAGGCATCGGCGGGCAAACTGGAATACGATTTGCCTCGGATGATTCAGGACCGCCCCGTGGACAATGTTTTTGAAGCCTTGAAGGAATTGCCTGGTGTGATGGAACAGGACGGAGCGTTAACGTTGGGGATGCAGGGCGTTACAGTGGTATTGGACGGTAAGGTGACCAACATGAGCCCCCAACAACTCTATACCTTGTTGAAATCGCTGCCTGCAGACCGAATTGAGTGTGTGGAGGTGATGTACAACGCACCCGCCCGCTATCAGGTACGCGGGGCGATGATTAATGTCCGTTTGCGTCATCGCATCGGTGACCCTGGTGTGGTACAAGGAGAAGTCTATGGAAAGTATAACCAGGATCATGAGGCTTCGTTCGAAGAACGTGCTTCCTTGCTGTACAACGGCAACAAGTTTTCTGCCGACTTCCTGTATGCTCATACGCATGGTGACAGTTTCAATACGACTGATAAGGAAGCTCGTCATTGGCAGCAGGCCGACGGTTCGACGCATTTTATCAACAATTACGAGGAGATGCGCGAGCGAAGCCATACACATAGCTTCCGTTTAGGTACGGACTACCATCTGGCAGAGAATCATTCGTTGAGTTTCGTCTATAACGGTTCGTATACGACCAGCCACAACACACAGCACACGACGGGTACGCAAATGGCCGATAGCCGGACTGACCAGACCTCGTGGTTACACAACGGTCGTTTCGACTATCAGGCTTCCTTCGGACTGAAGGCGGGTGTGGAGTTTACGTGGTACAATGCCCCCGACAAACAGTGGTTGGACAGTCGCATGGGGGAACAGCAGCTCGATTTCTATACCGAAGCCGGACAACGTATCAATGCCTGGAAGTTCTTTCTTTCGCAGGAACATTCGTTAAAGAACGGTTGGGAATTGAATTACGGAGTGGTGTACACCACAAGTATAGATCATTCGTATCAGATGTATTACGGGAATGAAGAGCGAGAAATAGAACGTGAAGAATTGCCGGATGATGTCCAGTCACGTCGTCGTGAGCAGACACTCAATTTGTATGCAGGCTTCAGCAAATCGTTCGGGAAAAAGTTGATGACAGACTTCTCACTGGCTGTGGAGCGTTACAAGACTCCCGTTTGGGATGAGTGGGATGTCTATCCTGTGCTTAATCTGACGTACCTGCCTGCTGATGGTCATATTTTTCAGCTCAATTTCAGTAGTGACAAGAGCTATCCCGGCTATTGGGCGGTGCAGGATGTTGTGTCTTATCTGGGTGGTGGATATAGTGAAATTCAGGGTAATCCGTTGCTGAAACCTGAAATTGACTATTCCACTTCGTTGACTTACATATTGAAGTCGAAGTACGTTTTCCGTGCCTGGTTCAACCATACCAAGGATCGAGCTTTACAGACACTCTACCAATCGCCCGACGAACTGTTGGAACTGTACAAGTATCTGAATTTTGACTTTGAGCAGCAGGCGGGTCTTCAGGCTTCCGTTCCCTTCAAGGCTGGGCGTTGGCTGGATTCGCGGCTTACCCTCATCGGGATGTGGATGCGTCAAAAGGACAGCGATTTCTATGACCTTCCCTTTGATCGTCATCGGTTGTTGGGGATTACTGTCTTGAACAATACCTTTACTTTGAGCCGCAAGCCCGACTTACGTCTGACCGTAGATGGACGTCTGCAAGGTAGTGCCATCCAGGGAATCTACGACATTCCTACATGTGGTGATCTGTCGGCTACACTCCGTTATACCTTCCTTGGTGGAAATGCCGTACTCACTGTCTGGTGTAGGGACATCCTCGAAACATCGATGCCCTGTCCGCAGATACGTTACGAACATCAGTGGGTAACGAATAGCTATTCCAGTTTCCGTAGTGTCGGGCTTTCTTTTGCCTGGAAGTTCGGCGGTTACAAGGAGAAGAAGCGTGAGGCGGTGGATACTTCCCGATTCAAGTGATTGAGTGTAGCTGTACGGGTTTCTTTCGGGAATGTTCAAAGACCGTTTAATGTCGGAATGAATTCTTGAATAAACCGGACAGCCATGAAACAATAAAGTCCCGGCCTGAAGCAAACTGTTCTGAGCCGGGACTTTACGTAGGGTTTTATTTATACGGGTATACCGCCGTAATTACTGTTTCGGAGTATAAGTATATGTGCAGTTGATAGTATAATCATTTAGATTTTCAGCTGTTTTGCCCACTGCATTGATTACGAGTTCGGTATTGTCGTTCTCTGCGTGAATCGTGATTGTACCTCCTAAAACAAAGATGTCTATTTCAAAATCATCCTTATTGTAATCAGAGTTTTGTGAGTTTAAATTGAAATCTTTCTGAGTCTGGTTGGCGAAACTGATGAAAGACTGGGTTGTAGTAAAATTGTAATATGACAATGTCTTTGTAATCATTCCTTTAAAAGTGGATAGGAAAAATTGCATCATGTTTATATCGGTTCTGTCTGAAGCAATGGTATGTATTTCGTCAACCTTTGACAGTTTGTTGTCTGTGAAATAGTATGTACATTGCATATTCTCTTTATTTTCTTTTGCCTGCAGGTAATCTTGCATTGTAACAATATACTCGTTGTTACTACCTGTAAGTCCGGGCACATTTTTTTTTGTTAAATCTACATTGTCTCCCCAAAACGAAAGATAAGCATCAGGGTACTGTACATTAATGGTGGCTGTAGCAGGAGCAGGCAGTTTGACTTCTGTGTTGTTGGTACTTGCTTTTAATTCGATATTATAGTCGCCTGTAGTTATGTAGCTTGATGGAGAAGGTAAAGTAAATGTAACACTGCTGACTCCGTTGCTTATTGTATTTTGTACCAGCTTCTCATTGTCCAGATACCAGGTATAAGTTAAATCAGAGATATTGCCGCTGGTAGAAGGCAACTGGCACGATGCTGTTACCGTTTGTCCCAGACCGAATCTCTCTCTATCGAATTGGATTTTACCAAAGTTTCCTATTTCGATGATTTCAGGTGTTTCTTCACTGTTATCACTGCTGCAAGAAGGCGTCAGCATCATTAATAATGAACATATAAAAAATAAGGTGTAGGTAAATTTTTTCTTCATAATAATGTTTGTTGCAATTATAGTTAATAAATGTATAGGCTTTATGGAAGCCGGAACTGGTTGGCTTAATAACGTGTAGAGATTACCAGTTTGCTCCCTTTATCCAGTGCTGCTTTGATTTCTTTGCTTCCTTTTGTAACGCGTACAAGAGAAAGATCGTCTCCAAGTACTTGGTCTATCTTTACTTGTCCGATTTCGATCTGTGCTTCTTTCCCGGCTATGGTTTTCAGTTCAAATACTCCAAATCGCAGACCTTCATTAACACGGCTGGTCTTGCCTAAATCGATATATGCCGTTTTTTGCTTGTCTTTTTTTACTTCACCACTTTCTATAATGCTTGCTCTCAGCGGAAAGACATAGTCGTAATAAGCAGAAATGCTCTGGCTGAGGCTGGTCAGGGCATATTCTATTGCACTTTGGGAAGACGATAGCCATCCTTGAGCATTGTCGACAATCGTAAATTTTTTACTGTCGAAGATTCTACCTGTAGCTTGTTCCTTGAGATTAATGGTTACTCCAATGTTTGCCTGGTAATATGTCTTGTTTCCTTTGTCTTTCTCTAAGCGTGTGGTTGTACTGATGTTAGAGATGACTCCTTCTGCATAATAATCGTTTTCTAAATTGTTTATCAGGTCGACAACAGTCAGACGTTTTACTCTGTTGAATCCGGAAATAATGCTTGAACTTACGGCTTCGGCGTACTGAGGATGTTGCTGTGTCATTTCTTTGGTGAGGATTCTCTTGGAAGCTTTTCTCAGTATTTGGCCCAATGGCATTGTTTTTTCCTCTTCTTGTTGCATGTAGTCAAAAGAGCCTATGACTATAGTGTGTTGTGTATTCTTTTCGATTTGTGCCAATGCCCATGCAGGACAAAAACATAATATACACAAGGTACATGCGATTTTAATTCTGATGAAATTATTCATACAACTCCGCTAATTTAATTTATCTACAATTTTTGAATACGAATGTACGTGAAACTCTAAATATTCTGTAGCATTTATTAAATAGTGTTGTGTCAAATTATCTCAAATGTTGTCTCAGTTTATCTTAATATATTGATATACATTGTTCTATAGAGTGCTTGCAGAGACGCTTTAAAAAGAACTTTTGGGAGGATTAGTTCAGAATAAGTAGAAGTTGGTGATAGTAAATCAGTTATCTTATTGTAGTTTTCGGGCAGTCTGACTGTTTTTTATCAGTATGTTTCTATTCTTTTGAAATCTTTATTTGTCGGATTTAAAATATCACCGAATTGTTTAATTTTGTGTGATATTGATTTTATTTATGTAAAATTGCTGACAGGGTACTTTTGTGAATCATTCGGATTGGATTAAAATAGTTATATTTTTTTTGTAAATATATACGGAATAAATGTGATTTTATACCGGATTCGTTCATAAAAGAGGCTGGTGAAGGCAAAAAAACGTGAAGACAAAATAAAATTTCGCCTAGATAAAATGATGAAAACGCCTAGGCAAGTTCTTGAATCCGACTAATCGTTTTCAAAAATGCCTTCTAAAGTGTTTTTGAACTCTTTTTAGAAAGCTGATTGATACAGGTATGCAGGTGATTTTAAAAGATTGAGAAGGTAGTATTTTTATATTTTCTGTGATGAAAATCCCTGATTGTGTGAAAATATTTGATAAAAAGTTTTTTTAATATAGGTTGATATGTCTTTTTGATACTTTATTGATGTCTGAGAATTGCATACTGTATGGGGAGTCTGATTGGAGTTTAAACCATGCGATTCTCAACAGTCTGTTCTATCAAAATGACAGAATGATAGTTAGAAAGATTATTGTTCACTTGGGAATACAAAAGAAAAATCAGACAGAAGGTAAGGTGACTGTTCAATGGAAAATTTATTCTTCTGTCTGAATGAATATTTGTTGTTCAATTGGAGGGTATATAAACGTATTCACCCGCTGGTAAAAGTACATCTTACCACCAGCGAGTGAATCTGTTTATAGAAGATTATTTCAATCGTTGTTCTTTTATTTCTTGCGTGCGGCAATGGCCAGTATGACGCCTAATACGACTCCCAACAAAGCGGCGAACAATACACGCGATTCACCCGGAAGCAGGAAGGTGATGGTATGGGCAGGATACCAGAAGAAGGGGATGGTCTTCTTGAAGACAAAGTTCCACTGTACATGCCAGTTCATGTTCTGCATGATGTCGCCCATCGGGATAGGAGTGAACAGACCTCGGAGTGTACCTCCAGTTGCCAGGATATGTGTATCGGTTATCTTATGGAAAGTCATGAAAACCGGAGCAAAGATGCTGTTCAGGCAGACTGAAATGGAAAGTGCCAGCAGTACTTTGGACAGGCAGACGGGACCGGCCATGATACCGGTCGGATCAGTTACGCCCAAGTAAGCGGCTACAGCGGGGACACCCGTAGAAAAGATGATGAATGCCAGGTTGATACCCATACCGAAGATACCCCATACCACAGCACGGGGGAGTACACCGAATCCTGTACGGTAATAGTTTCCGGTACTGATGCGGAGTCCCAACAGTTCCCCCAACGTAGAGAGGATAGCAAATTTGATAAAGCTCATGATCATACCGTGTTCGGCATTAAATGACTGGTATCCGGCATAAAGGTCCTCGGATAAGAAGAAAGGCGCGAACAATGCCACGACAATCAACAGAAAGTAGAAATCTGTGCATTTCATAGATTAGGTTGTATTTGTAGTGTTTTTCATGGCGCCCAATGTAGTAATTAAATCGACTGGAACAAACTATTTGTCAGTGAAATTGTGATTGTGTGAGAAAAAAGTGCGTTTTTCTGGATTATTCATAAATTGAAAGTATGCTTTATGCCATAGTGAATCTGTTTGTGGAAGGAAAAATACAGCCTCCCGTTTCTGTCTGCAAGGATGAAACGGGAGGTTATGGCTTTTATTTTAGGCTTTTTCCCTGAAGAAATCGGTAATCTTGTCGAAAGGAATCACATCTGTCTGGTCGTAGAGGTCTGTATGGTTGGCTCCGGGAATAATCAGCGGTTCCTTGTTATCTCCTTTCAGTTTCTTGAACGCATCTTCGCTGAAGTAGCGTGAGTGGGCTTTCTCGTCGTGGACGATAAGGACAGTCGAACGGATTTCATCGGCAAGGTCAATAGCGGCATGTTCATGAACGATAGGGAAGAGGTGGCGTTCCAGGCTCCGTTGGAATTGATGGAACGTGCGTGGAAGCCACGGGGAGTCTTGTTGTAGTTGAAATAATCCTTGACAAATTGCGGTTCATTTCCTTGCAAGCTGTCGGGCAATCCTCCTGCAGGTGCAATGGTTTCGGTTCTTGCATCCTGGGTATGTTGTGTGTTTAATTGCTTGCGGAGTTCATAGCGGGCGTCTGCATCCATGACATCGAAAAAGTCGTTGGCATTTACCCGACTTATGTCGTAAGTGACTGTTGCCTTGAGGCGGGTGTTCATAGCAGTGCATTCAATCCCATACCACCGAAACCACAGATACCAAGGATTCCGATACATTCACTGTCTACCTGGTCGAGGGTTCACTCCGGGGTTGTGCAAAGTGAGATAACATTAGAGGATTTGTTTGCGTAGAAAAAGCGAGGCGAAGCGCTTCCGGAACAGCTTCCGGAACAGTCGCCTCGCTTGGAAACATATCAGAGTTTTCTTCTCATGGAGAAGATAGTATGGCCTTTGGGGAAGAGCGTTCCTGTTAGTTTTCATGTTCAGGAACAGTTCTGCGATGTTTCAACACTTGTGCATCGATGTAGAAGACTGTTTCTTCGGCCAGGTTGTTGATATGGTCGCCTGCACGTTCCAACTTGCGGAAGATACCGGCTACTTCCAGGCACAGGCGGATGGATTCCGGGTGCTCACTGGCGTATGCTGCCAAGGCATCCAGGGCGTTCTGATTGAGTTGGTCGAGGGTTTCGTCCTTGTCGAATACAGATTTGGCCTGTCCGATGTCGTGCTTCTGGAGTGATTCGTACGTCGTGTTCAGCATAGACAGTACCATGTCGAACATTTCCTGAATCTGAAGTTCGTTGAAGAGTACCTTATCCTCACTGCTCAATTTCGTGCGGATGACAAAACGGGCGATACTGTCCGCATAGTCACCGATACGTTCCAGGTTGTTGTTGATTTTGAGCATGGCCAGGGCGAAGCGCAGGTCGATGGCCACGGGATTATACAGGGCGATGAAGTCTTCGATGTCGCTGTCTATCTTCAGTTCGAAGGCATTGACCCGTTTTTCGCGGGCCACCACTTTGTCGGCTAAATCCTGATCAGCGTTTAACACCGAGCGATAAGCGTTTTCCAATTGCTGGTAAACCAGTGTCCACATATCGTTGATTTCCGTACGTATAGTCTGAAGTTCGTTCTCTACAAATTTTACCATAGTGATATATTTTTGATGGTTCCGGAATAAAGCTTCTCAGACGGTCTGACTGTTGGTTAGCCAAAGCGTCCGGTAATGTAATTTTGAGTTTCTTCTTTTTCAGGGTGTGTGAAGATTTTCTTGGTTGAATCGAATTCAATCATCTCTCCCAGGTAGAAGAAAGCTGTCTTGTGACTCACACGGGCCGCCTGCTGCATGCTGTGTGTCACGATGATAACCGTAGTCTGGTTGCTTAGTTCGCAAATGAGCTCTTCTATTTTGGAAGTCGAAATGGGGTCGAGGGCCGAAGCCGGTTCGTCCATCAGCAGGACAGAAGGTTCTACCGCCATGGCACGGGCGATGCAGAGGCGTTGCTGCTGGCCGCCGGAGAGGGCGTAGGCCGATTCTTTCAGCTTGTTTTTCACTTCTTCCCACAGGGCGGCACCTTTCAGGGCTGTTTCCACCCGGTGGCTGATGAATTCCTTGTCCTTGATACCGTTTACCCGCAGGCCGTATGCCACGTTTTCGAAAATGCTTTTCGGGAACGGATTAGGGCGTTGGAACACCATGCCCACATTCTTTCTCAGCAGGTCTACATCGACCGACTTGTCGTAAATGTTTCTTCCGTCGATGTTGATTTCTCCGGTAAGCCGGGTACCCGGAATCAGGTCATTCATGCGGTTGAAGAGACGCAGGAAAGTCGATTTTCCACATCCTGAGGGGCCGATAAAGGCAACCACCTCATTTTGGGGAATGTTGATGCTGATATTCTTCAATGCGTGAAAGTTACCGTAGTAGAAATCTACGTTCTTGGCTTCTATCTTATTCATGGATTTGTGAAAATTATTTCTGTTTCAGTTCGTTTTCAAAATACTTGCGGATACTGTTGGCCAGCAGGTTCATGAAGAGTACGATGAGTATCAGTACGAAAGCAGTTCCGTAGGCTATCGGCATTTGGGCTTCGATGTCGGTACCGCTGGTAGCCACCACGTAAAGGTGGTAAGGAAGTGCCATGCACTGGTCAAAGATACTTTCCGGAAGTCGGGGGAGAAAGTAAGCCGCGCAGGTGAAGAGGATAGGGGCAGTTTCGCCAGACACTCTTCCCAGCGAAAGGATCAGCCCCGTAATGATGCGGGGCATGGCCATGGGAAGCAGTACTTTCCAGATGGTCTGCACCTTGGTGGCTCCCAAAGCCAGACTTCCTTCACGGTACGAATCGGGAATATCCTTGAACGCTTCTTCGGTGGTACGTATCACAATAGGCATGGACAGCAGTCCCAAAGTGAACGAACCGGCCAGAATGCTGTCGCCGAAACTGAGGTAATTGACGAAGAAAGCCATACCGAACAGACCGAATACGATGGATGGAATACCGGCCAGGTTATTGGTCATCATGCGGATGAAACGGACGAGCTTTCCCTGAGGGGCATATTCGTTCATGTAGATACCGCTCATCACACCGAGCGGAAAAGAAATGACAGCACTGCCTATCATCAGGTAGAATGTACCTACGATGGCGGGAAAGATACCGCCGCTTGTCATACCGTCTTTGGGTGATTCGGTCAGGAATTCCCAGTTGATGACGCCGGCTCCTTTTACGATGATGAAGCCCAGAATGAAAAAGAGTAGCAGGGCTACGCTGTAGCTGAGCAGGCGGAAGCAACCGAACATAAGCCGTTGCAAGGTACGTTTTCGTTGCATATAGGCGGGATTGGTTTCGATGGCCATAGTTTATTTCTTGAATTTGTTGCGGGCAGAGACGAGCTCTACACAAGAGTTGATGAATAAGGTGATGAAGAAGAGGATGACACCCAACAGAAACAGTGACTGGTAGTGGGCACCTCCGGCCGGAGCTTCTCCCAGTTCGGCGGCGATGGTGGCCGGAATGGTACGCAATGGTTCCAGAATGCTGGTGGGCAATACGGCGGCGTTTCCGGTAACCATGAGTACTGCCATGGTTTCGCCCACGGCGCGTCCGATACCCAGTACGACTCCCGAGGTAATGCCTGAGATGGAGAACGGAATCACCACTTTGTATATGGTCTGCCACTGGGTAGCTCCCAAGGCCAGGCTGGCTTCGCGCATGGAGCGGGGACAACTGCGTAACGCGTCTTCCGCTACGGTGATGATGGTGGGCAGAGCCATGATGGCCAGTACCAGACTTCCGGCCAGACCGGATTCACCGACAGGCAAGTGGAAGGTTTGTTGCAGGAAAGGTACGATGACAGCCAGACCGAAGAAACCGTAGACCACGGAAGGTATTCCGTTCAGCAGTTCGATGATGGGCTTCATGTATTTCCGTACGTTCGGACTCGCGACTTCGGCCAGGTAGATGGATACGGCCATTCCAAAAGGGAGGGCTATCAGGATGGCGAAGAAGCTGACCCATAGCGTACCTCCGATGAGGGGGAGAATACCGAATATCGGCGATGGAGTAGCGGTAGGGAACCATTCGGTACCCAGCAGGACATCCTTTATGGGAATGGTACGGTCGGCTATCCGGTGAATGCCTTTTTCCTTTTCGATGAGTACTTCCGGTACAAAGGCTATCATACCGGGATTGGCCTGAATCTGTTCGGCTATCTTTTGTCCGGCATGTTCGTATTCGGACCCCAGCTCTTCTTCGGTATAAAGATGATCCAGGTCTTCCAGGCGAAATACCTTGACTGCCAGATCCGGGCCGCCTACTTCTTTCCAGTTGGTAATTTCTTCGTCGAACAGTTCTTTAATCTGGTAAGCGCTCAGTTCTTTTACCGGATTACTGGGATGGAGAGCGAGTACATAACCTTTGTCCACAATCGGATTGCTGAACAGTCCCACTGCTTCCTTGAACAGGAAACCGATGATGAGCAGAATGACGATGCTGGTAGTAAAGCCGCTTACTGTAAAGATGCGTGCGGCGATTCTATCAATCCATTTTTTCATATTGTCTTAAAACTTGTTGGTTACGGATTAGCGGGGAATGAATCCCAGATTAAGGGTCTTTTCCCGCGCTTGAGGGGTGTCAAGGTATTCCAGAAACGGCAGAACGGCCTTTTCATTTGCCTTGTCGTAATAATAATAGAGTGGACGTACTACGGGGTATTCTTTCCGGATGGCACTCTCTATCGAAGGAGCGACGAATTTCCTGCCGCCATCGTACGAAACGGATATTGCCTTGACGTAGGGATTGAGATAGGCCAGTCCTACATATCCGATAGCTCCTTTGGTCTGGCGGACAGACTGGATAATGGCACCGGTGGCCGGCATGGAGAGAATGCTGCTCATATAGTTCTTGTTGCGCAGGACACTTTCCTTGAAGAACTCGTAGGTACCGGATGAGGTTTCGCGAGAGTAGACTACGATTTTGGCATCTTCTCCGCCTACTTCTTTCCAGTTGGTGATTTTCCCTCGGAAAATACCTTCCAGTTGTTCTCGTGTCAGGCGGTTTACCGGATTCTCCGGGTTGACGATAACAGCTAATGCGTCATAAGCTACAATCACTTCTTCGGGCTGGTGTTTGGCCTGTTTCATTTTCATTTTCTCACTGAATTTGATACGGCGTGAAGCCATGGCCAAGTCGGTAGTTCCTTCCATCAGGGCAGAAATTCCGACCCCACTTCCTCCTCCGGTTACGGTGATCGAAGCAGACGGATATTCATTCATATACATCTCCGAAAGTGCCTGTGTAAGGGGAAGAACGGTGTCACTGCCTTTGATTCGTTGTGCATTGGCAGCATATAAGTGAACGGTCAATGCCAGCGAGAGGAGTAAAATCTTCTTCATATTTTTTACGCTTAATTTTTTGTGGCGTAAAGATACATTGAGCCGGTTGATATAAGCATTACAAAACCGTTACATCTCTGATACAATCCGGACACAAAAAACGTGAAGAGATTTTATCGTAGACAAGCAACACTTTTGATGAAAGGTTTGCCAGTCCTGGATAAAACGTCTTCACGTTTGGATTTATACACTCTGTATAAGTGTAAACCTGATTATGGGTTTGTTCCGGTTTCAGTACGGGTATCGGGAAAACTGTGTCAGTTTTCTGAAGTCCCGAGATTTTCCAGTATTTCGTCTATGTCAGGTTCGTCTTCCACTTGAAGAGAATCGGTCATCAGTATGCGGAGAGAATCGCTGTCACTTGCATTGGGGCGGTAGTCGTTACAGTTCCAGGAGCGGTCCAGCGGTTCTTTGGGCTGTCCGAATTTTGCGACATATTTCTTGGCCAGTATCGGGTTGGCCAGTACTTTTTCCATGAAATACCCAAAGACGGGAAGAGCAGTACGACTTCCCTGACCCAGTTCGCCGGTACGGAAGTGAATACTGCGGTATTCGCCTCCTACCCAGGCTCCTCCTACCAGTTTGGGACTGACTCCTACGAACCATGCGTCGGAATGATTGGATGAGGTTCCTGTTTTTCCTCCGAATTCGGTACCTTGGCTGAATATGTTAAAACGCCACAAAGCCTGTGAAGTACCTCCGGAACATTGCAGTCCTCCAGTCAGCATTTGTTGCATCAGGTAAGCGCTTGCGTAGGGGATGGCTTGTTTGGGTTCCGGCTGATTCTCGAAAATAACGTGTCCGTTTCGGTCTTCTATACGCGTAACCAGGATTGGATCGATGGCTTTTCCGTCGTTGGCAACGGTTCCGTAGGAGGAAACAAGTTCCAACAGTGAGACGTCCGACGCTCCCAGGCTGAGTGCCGGGGTTTCTTCCAGTGGTGTTTTGATTCCCATGGCATGAGCTGTACGGGCTATGTTGGAAATACCTACTTCGTGAGCCACATTGGCGGCAATGGTGTTGACTGAACGGGCAAAGGCTATGCGCAGCGACATGGTATCGAGGGTAGCTCCTCCGTTGGCATTGTGGGGCATCCACCATTTCTTTTCTCCTTTTTCTTCTACTTCCCAGGGAATGTTTTCGTCGGTACGAAGGTCGCAGGGCGAAAGTCCCTGATTCATGGCTTCCGTATAGACAAACAGTTTGAAGGTAGAGCCAGGTTGTCGTTTGGAAAGAACCTTATCGTATTTCCACGATTGGAAATTGATGTCGCCTACCCACGCTTTCACTTCGCCGGTCTGAGGTTCGATGGCTACAAATCCACAGTGCATAAAACGTTCCATGTATCGTATGGAATCCATGGTGCTGAGCATCATTTCCTTTTGTCCCTCTTCGTAATCGAATACTTTGCAGGGGTGTGGCAGATTCAAGTAGTAAGTGATGGAATCCGGCTGATCCGGATAAGTTTTTTTAAGGTAGCTGTAAGCTTTGGTACGGACGGCCAGGTCCTCGATGAAATGGGGAATTTCCTGTCCGTTCCTGTCTCTCCATGGAGCCTGGGTTCCCCAGTGGGCATCGAATTTCTTTTGTACCTCACGCATTTGTTTGTTTACCGCTTCTTCGGCATATTCCTGCATACGGCTGTCGATGGAAGTATAGATTTTCAATCCGTCTCTGTAGAGGTCTATGTCGTTTTCCTTGCACCAGTTTTTCAGTGAGGCAGCTACGGCTTCGCGGAAATAGAGCGCTTTTCCGCTGTAGCTGTCGTCTTGCGTATGTTGAAGAACCGTAGGCAATGCCTGGATGGAGTCAAGCTGTTTCTTGTTCAGAAAGCTGTGTTCGTAGAGTTTTCCCAAAACAACGTTCCGGCGTGCCAGACTGTTTTGGGGATGAAGTCGCGGATTATAATAGGTAGTTGCTTTCAGCAGGCCTATGAGGGTAGCAGCCTGTTCCACCGTTACCCGGTCTGGAGTCGTATTGAAATACGTATGACATGCGGTTTTGATACCGTATGCGTTGCTTCCGAAATCAACCGTGTTGAAGTACATGGTGAGAATCTCTTCTTTGCTGTACATTGCTTCGATTTTTACCGCGGTTACCCATTCCTTGGCTTTCATGATGAGGAGTTTCAGACCGGGAACTTTTCCGAGTATTCCGGTAGAATATTGTGAACGTACCTTGAAGAGGTTTTTTACCAGTTGCTGGGTGATGGTACTGGCACCTCGCGCATCGCCGTGAGCCACAAAATCTTTTGCGGCGGCAAATACGCCTTCAAAATCAATGCCGAAATGCTTGTAGAACCGTTCGTCTTCGGTATAGATCAGCGTTTTTATCAGAATGGGAGATATTTCCTGATACGTTACCGGAGTACGGTTTTCTGAATAATATTTTCCGATGAGTTTTCCGTCGGATGAATAGATTTCGGAGGCTACCTGCTGTATGGGTTCCTTGATGTTGAACATGCTGGGAGATTTTCCGAAGAGCCACAGAAAATTCATGTCTATCAGGATCAGCAGAAGAATGAGCGCTGCGATACCGGAGAGAATACTCATACCGATTTTTCCGTACCACGGTATTCTCTTGAATGTACGGATATACCATGAACAACTATTCTTCAGTATACGGACCAGCCAGTTGAGCGGTACGGTTACTGCGTGCAATATTGTATTGAATTGTTTTTTCATAACTTATGTATTAACCATGCATCAATCATTTTTCGGGCGATACTTAGTTTCTTGGGAATTTCGGGCAGGTGCTCCCGGGTATAAAAGGCTCCTGCACTGAGCTCTTCGTCCTGCAGCTTGATGGTACCGCTTTCGTATTCGGCTGTATAGCCGATCATAATGCCACTGGGATATGGCCAGGGCTGACTTCCGAAATATTTCAGATTCTTGATGGTCAGTCCGGTTTCTTCCATTACTTCCCGGTTCACACATTCCTCCAGTGTCTCTCCCGGTTCCAGGAATCCGGCTACCAGTCCCTTGTAGCTTCCTCTGAAGTTTCTGGCATGTACCAGCAGGATACTTTCCCCTTTTTGAATGAGAACGATGACAGCCGGCGAAATACGCGGATAAATTTCCTGTCTGCACTCCGGGCATTGTTTGGCTATCGGAGAAATTTGTATGGTAGGGACTCCACACATGGGGCAGTAACGGCTGTTCTTGTCCCAGTTCAGAATCTGTGAGGCTTTTCCGGCCCATTTGTATTCTTCCAGTGGAAGTACGTCGTATGAAGCCCGTAAGTCTTTCATCATGCGGGGAGACTGTTCGTTGCCGGTTACCGGCATATAGATGGCGTAGGCTTTTGCCGGATGTCCGTTCAGTTCTCCCAGTAAATGGATGGTACTTCCTACCGGTACAGGTACCGGTGGCTCTGTGCTGTATGGAATGTGGTATCCGTCGGTTTGTCTTTCTATCAGTACTTGTCCGCTGTTGAAAACAAACCAGGCGGATAAGATCTCTTCTTTTTCCATGTCTTCTTGTTTATCGGTCAGTTTTGATTCAATCCTTTCATGGTGAGTTGCACGCGTTTGCGTTCATGGTCTATTCCCATTACTTTTACCCGGATATGCTGATGTATCTTTACGACAGTGGTCGGGTCATTTACAAATTTATCGGCCAGTTGTGAAATGTGTACCAGTCCGTTTTCTTTGATACCGATGTCGACGAAACAACCGAAATTGGTGATGTTGGTGACAATGCCGGGAAGTTCCATGCCTTCTTTCAAATCATCCAGGGTACGAATATTGGGATCAAACGAAAAGACCTTTATCTGTTGGCGCGGGTCCCGGCCAGGTTTGTCCAGCTCCTGCATGATATCGGTCAGGGTAGGCAGACCTACCGTTTTGTTCACATATCGTTGAAGCTGAATCCGGCTACGGAGTTCTTTCTGCTGTATCAGGTCGGTAACCGAACAGTGGAGGTCTTTGGCCATTTGTTCTACGATGGGATAGCTTTCCGGATGCACGGCTGAATTGTCCAGCGGGTTGTCGGCATGTGGAATGCGTAGAAATCCGGCACATTGTTCGAAAGCTTTGGCCCCCATTCGTGGAACTTTCAGCAGTTCTTTTCTGGAACGGAACGGACCGTTTGCAGTGCGATAGTCTACAATGTTCTGTGCCAGTGTCGGACCTAATCCTGAAACGTAAGTCAGCAGGTGCTTGCTGGCGGTATTGACATTGACTCCCACCAGATTAACGCAGCTTTCTACCGTCTGGTCCAGTGAAGCTTTCAGCCTGGTCTGGTCCACATCGTGCTGATACTGTCCGACACCGATGGATTTGGCGTCGATTTTTACCAGTTCGGCCAGTGGATCCATCAGTCTTCGTCCGATGGAAACGGCTCCACGGACAGTTACATCATAGTCAGGGAATTCTTCACGTGCCGTTTTGGATGCCGAATAGATAGAAGCACCGTCTTCGCTGACCACGAAGACCTGTACTTCCCTGTCGTATCGCAGGGAAGTAACAAACTGTTCAGTCTCCCGGCTGGCCGTACCGTTTCCTATGGCGATGGCCTCAATCTGATACTGTTCTACCAGTTTGGTCAGCTTACGGGCTGCCTGCTGGTATTCTGACTTGGGTGGATGCGGGTAGATGGCCTCGTTATGCAGCAGCGCGCCTTGTGCGTCCAGACAGACCACCTTACAGCCTGTGCGAAAGCCCGGATCGATTCCCATGACGCGTTTCTGTCCCAATGGAGGAGCCAGTAGCAGTTGATGAAGATTCTCGGCGAATACCCGGATCGCCTCTTCATCGGCTTTGTCTTTGCTCAGCACGGAAAATTCGGTCTCGATACTGGGCTTCAACAAACGTTTATAAGCATCTTTTACCGCTTCCGATACTTGAGCGGAACAGGCATTGTTGCCATGTACATACAGGCGTTCCAGCCGTTCGGTGCACAAGTCCTCGTCTTCGGGAGTAATGCTGACCTTGAGTATGCCTTCCGATTCTCCCCGGCGAAGAGCCAGCAGACGATGGGACGTACATTTTTTGAGGGGTTCGCTGAAATCGAAGTAATCACGGTATTTGGCCGCAGCTTCTTCGGTTTCTTTTCCCTTCACAACCTTGGCGGTAATGACCGCCTGGCGGGAAAACTGGTTGCGTACCTGATTGCGTGACCGTTCGTCTTCGTTCACCTGTTCGGCAATGATGTCGCGCGCTCCTTTCAAGGCGTCTTCTGCATCCTTCACTTCTCCTTTGATGAAAGGGCGGATGCGCTGGTCCAGGTGATTTTCCTGTTGCATCAAAAGAAGAACAGCCAGTGGTTCCAGCCCTTTCTGTCGGGCGACTTCGGCGCGGGTTTTCCGTTTGGGCTTGAACGGGAGATAGATGTCTTCCAGTTCGGTACTGTCCCAGCATTGATCAATGCGCTTTTTCAGGGTATCGGTAAGTTTACCTTGTTCGCTGATGGTAGAAAGAATGGTTTCTTTTCGTTTGGACAGTTCGCATAATTTTTCGTAGCGGGATTGTATTTCACCGATTTGAACTTCATTCAGTTCGCCGGTAGCTTCTTTCCGATAGCGGCTGATAAAAGGAATTGTTGCATCCCCTGTCAGCAGTTTGAGGGTATTTTCGATGCGATGAACAGGCAGCTTCATGGCAGCTGCAATCATTTGGCTGAATTCTTCCATGAATGGTTTGTTTAATATCCTGCAAAAGTAGCAAAAAAAGTGATTCCTTTGATTTTGAATGATAAAAAAACGCTTTCCTCTCTTTGTCTTTTCCGTCCTTCGTTTAAAGGTCCGGAGAAGCTGAAAAGAGTGGAAAGCGTTTTCCTGTGTACCGGTGGCTTATTACCGTCGGTAGAAATGCAGTTCATTTTCCAGCTGGTGAATCTGTTTCTGAAGGCCTTCCATTCGGTTGAGCAAATGCCGGATGGCATCAATTCCTGCTATGTTGATGGAAAGATCGTAGTACAGATGGGCGTATCGTTCCAATTCGGCCAGTTGGGATGCGGGAAAGCAACTGGTATTGTCTTTTACTTCGATATCTATAAGTCCGTCTTCCCCCAGCATCAGGACAAAGTCCGGTTCGATGTTGCAGTGGTTGCAAAAATCGCTGATGATAATTAGTTCGTTCTGCATAATCGTATGTTTATGATTCTGCCTGTAACTGACGGAAGAGATCTTTTTGTTTTTCGGTCAGTTGGGTAGGGATAGTTATGTGATAAGTTACAATTAAATCGCCGAAAGAACCTTCCTGCTTGTATAGCGGGAATCCTTTGCCTTTCAAGCGTACCTTGGCGTCGTTCTGTGTACCAGGGCGAACTTTCAGCTTGACTTGTCCGTCTAGCGTATTGATGGTGGTTTCACCTCCCAATACAGCGGTATACAGGTCTATCTGTACGTCGGTATACAAATCGTTGTCTTTACGCTTGAATTGCGGGTCGTCTGCGATGACAAAGGTTATGTACAAATCTCCGTTTGGAGCTCCTTCCGTGCCTTTGCCTCCATGTCCGGCCAGCTTGATGACTTGTCCGTTTGCTACTCCTGCCGGAACTGTTATCCGCAGTGTCTCACCGTTGACAGTAAAAGTTTGCTTATGCGTAGTAGCAGCTTCGCGCAGTGACAAGGGCAGTTCTGCCTGTATGTCCTGCCCCCGGAATGTTCTTCTGCGGTTTCCGCCTCCACGATGTCCGAATAGTTCTTCAAAGAAGTCAGAGAATCCTTCTGCGTTTCTGCCGAATCCTTGTGCGCCGTTGCCGAATCCTCCTGTAAAGTTTTCTCCGTCGGTAGAATACCAGTATGTCTGCTGGCCGCCATTCCTTTGTTGTGATTCGTAGGCTTGCTTCTGCGCTTCGAATTCATCGGCATGCTTCCACTGTTCACCGTAAGCATCGTATTTCTTTCGCTTTTCCGGATCACTCAGAACTTCGTTGGCCTCATTCAGCTGCTGGAACTTCTCCTTGGCTGTAGGGTCGTTCGGGTTCAGGTCCGGATGATACTTTCTTGCCAGCTTACGGTATGCTTTTTTAATATCGTCCTGGGTGGCGTTCTTGTCCACTCCAAGTACTTTGTAATAGTCTATGTAAGCCATATTGTCTGTTAGTTTTATTTACCTTTTATCGCACAAATAGTGTACCATTGTCTGTTGCCTGATGCATTGTTTTGTGCTCTTTTATACAAATTTATTTTTTGAAATGAGTGGTAAACTTCTCGTATCTTTGTCCGACAGAATGTCTTTCTGTTCTTTCTGTCAATAGACAGATCGGTTGGCAGACTAGCAGATTGTCAGAAAGGATGGGATTAAAGTTTTTGTGTGTTAATAATGTCTGTCAGATTGTCTTATGTCTGAAACTATTTTGTTTATATTTAGAATCATTTTTTATGAAGAAAATCTTTTGTTTGCTGGCATTGGCCGGCCTGATGGGTATGCGTACTTATGGGGCTTCTGATACGGAAGTAACCTTCCGGTTGCTTGAAACCAGCGATGTTCATGGGTGCTATTTCCCTTATGATTTCATCAAGGGTAAACCCATGAAGGGAAGTCTGGCCAGGGTAAGTTCTTTCGTAAAGGAAGAACGTAAGAAGCAGGGCGATCATGTTATTCTGATGGACAATGGGGATATCCTTCAGGGACAGCCGGTAGCTTATTATTATAATTTTATAGATACGGTTTCCATGCATGTAAATGCGGCCATGCTGAATTATATGGATTATACGCTGGCTACCCTCGGCAATCATGATGTGGAAACGGGACATGAGGTATACGATCGCTGGATCAGCCAATGTCAGTTTCCGGTGCTGGGCGCAAATATCGTAGATGTACGTACCTCGGATCCCTATCTGAAACCGTATGAACTCATTGAACGGGACGGAGTAAAGATAGCGGTGCTGGGAATGATCACTCCGTCTATTCCTTCGTGGCTTCCCGAACAGTTGTGGAAATATTTGAGCTTTGAAGATATGGAAACCTGTGCCCGTAAGTGGGTAAAGATTATTCGTGAAAAAGAAAGTCCGGATATTCTGGTAGGGTTGTTTCATGCTGGTCCGGAAGGGAATAAACTGGACAATACGATAGAAAACGGCTCAGCTGAAGTCGCCCGGAATATTCCGGGGTTTGATGTCGTCTTTATGGGACATGACCATGCACGTTTTTGTGAGAAAATAGTCAATGTGGCCGGTGATTCCGTCCTGTTGATCAATCCGGCCAACATGGCCCGTACTGTAGCCGATGTGACTGTGAAGGTTGTCAAGAACGATGGAAAGCTGGTAAGAAAGTCCGTCAGCGGTAAATTGACGGATATGGATAATTATCCGGTTGATGAAGCATTCATGAAGGAATTCGAGTCTCAGTATCAGTCTACCCGGGATTTTGTTTCCCGGAAGATCGGCCGTATTGACCGGACCATTACGACGAAAGACGCTTATTTCGGTCCTTCCGCTTTTATCGATTTGATTCATCAGCTTCAACTGGATATTACAGGAGCGGATGTTTCGTTTTGTGCTCCGTTGTCGTTTGCGGCAGAAATCAAGGAGGGAAATATCTACATGAATGACATGTTTAATCTGTATAAGTATGAAAACATGCTGTATGTGATGAGCCTTTCCGGACAGGAGATTAAGGATTTTCTGGAAATGTCATACGCCATCTGGACTAACCAGATGAAATCGCCGGATGATCATTTGCTGCTTCTGAATGAAAAGGATAACGGATTCGGATATTTCCGTAACCCTAGCTTCAACTTTGATTCGGCTGCAGGAATCCTGTATACGGTGGATGTTACGAAGCCTCAGGGAGAAAAGATTACGATTCGTTCGATGGCCGATGGCAGTCCTTTCGATTTGAAGAAACGATACAAGGTAGCTGTCAATTCGTACCGTGGAAACGGTGGCGGAGATCTGTTGACGAAAGGCGCGGGAATTCCGAAGGCGGAACTGTCCAAACGTATCTTGTCTTCTACGGAAAAAGACTTGCGTTATTATCTGATGAAACGGATAGAAGAGGTAAAGACCTTGCATCCGGAACCGTTGAATCAGTGGAAGTTTATTCCCGAAGAATGGACGGTACCGGCTGCAAAGCGGGATTATCAGTTTCTGTTTGGCGCTGAGAAGAAATAGGAAACCAATCAGAATCATTAAAGATGTGGAGGATTTTACCGCACGTATTTGTCGGTGAAATCCTTTATTTTTTTCGTATAGGCCTCTCTTTCCCGTAAATACGAAGTAGCGTGCTCTGCTCCTTCTACAATCCAGAGTTGTTTGGGCTGAGGCTTTGCGTCGTACAGTTGGTAGACCATCCGTGTGGGGACAAAATCATCTTTGTCGCCGTGAATGAACAGCATGGGCTTATGGCAGCGGACAATCTGGGTAAGTGCGGAGGCTTCCTGGAAATTCCATCCGTTCTGCCACTGACAAAGCCAGCTGGTGATGTATAGCAGAGGAAAGGCTGGAAGTCCGAACTCCTCCTTCAGTTCCTTTTTGAACTGGTCCCATACACTGGTATAACCACAGTCTTCTACAAAACAATCAATGTAAGAAGGTACTTTTTCTCCTGAAACCATCATGGTAGTGGCAGCTCCCATGGAGATGCCATGTACTACCGCCTGCAGGGAATCGCCGAAAATGGAAGGGGCCGTGTCTATCCATTGAAGGACATCTTTCCGGTCCAGCCATCCCATCTGGAAAGCATCTCCTTCGGTCAGTCCGCTGTAACGGAGGTCCGGCAGCAGGATGTTGAAATCCAAATCTTGATTGTAGAGATACCCGATATGCAGCATGCGGATGGCATTATCCGTGTAACCGTGGATGATAATGGCTGTTTTCCGGGTTGGATGTGCGGCACGGGCGTAATAAGCGTGCATCCGGATTCCGTCGGGAGCTGAGATGAACGTGTCGCGTAAGGCATGGTTCTGTTGCAGACTGTCCAGCCAGGGGCATAGATGCGGATACCTGGATCGCATGAAACGGAAAGAAGTTTCCAGGTTTTTCCCACGGTTTTCCGGACGCAGGGAAAAATCCAGCATGTAAAAACCTCCGCCAATAAGGCTGGCAGTCAGTACCAGCACAAGTATGCTGATACTGAGGGTCAGTTTTCTTTTCATACGCAGAGAAATAAAAATGCGGGAAGTGATGTTGCGTTTATCGGTTCCAGATATCCCATGCTCCGAAAGCCTGTAGCAGAAGCATTTCCAGTCCGTTCTTTACGATAGCTCCCTGATCGCTTCCTTTTTTCATGAAGAGCGTGGTATTGGGGTTGTACAGCAGATCGTACAGCAGATGTTCGGGAGTAAGGCATTCGTAAGGAATATGGGGGGCTTCGTCGGCTTTGGGATACATTCCTACCGGCGTACAGTTTACTATCACCTTATATTCTTTCATGATTTCGGGTGTTATTTCTTCGTAGGTGATGGTGTCGCTGTTGCTGCGTGTGCGTGAGACATACAGCGATTCCAGTCCCAGTTGCTGTAATCCGTAATGGATAGCCTTCGATGCGCCTCCTGTACCTAGAATCAAGGCTTTCTTGTGGTAAGGCTCCAGCAAGGATTCGATGGATTGGGTAAATCCGGTGACATCGGAGTTGTAGCCGATGAGTTTGATTTTTCCGTTGTTGCGTTCGATTCTTATAACGTTGACCGCACCGATAGCTGCTGCGTCTTTGTCCAGCTCATCCAGGTATGAAATGACTTTTTCCTTGTAGGGGATGGTAACATTCAGTCCGATCAGATTCGGGTTTCCGGCGATGATACCGGGTAAGTCGGATATATTGGGAATTTCAAAATTCACATATTCGGCGTCAATGCCTTCTGAATGAAACTTTTCGTTGAAATAGTTTTTGGAGAACGAGTGTCCGAGCGGATAACCGATCAAGCCATATTTTTTCATACCATTTTAAGTTTAATTATTTAGTTGCAAAATAAAGTGTACAGATGCCCAGTGTCAGGCGTTTGAAACGTACCTGGCTGAATCCGGCCTTCCGGATGATTTCCTGCATGACTTCACCTTGCGGAAAGGCTTTGATGGATTGTGGCAGGTAAGTGTAGGCACTGCGATCCTTAGAGAGCAGTTTTCCCAGAGTAGGGATGACTATTTTGGAATAAACTGCATAGAGTTGTTTCATGGGGAAGCTCTCCGGTTCGGAAAGCTCCAGAATGACCAGGTGACCTCCCGGAATCAGTACCCGGTACATTTCTTTCAAGCCTTTGTCCAGGTCTTCGAAGTTCCGGACTCCGAAGGCTACGGTGATGGCATCGAAACGTGCATCGGGGAAACTCAAGTTTGTACAGTCTTCCTTGGCGAACGATATTTGTCGGTCGAGTCCGGCTGCCTTTACTTTCTCGCGCCCTACGTTCATCATACCTTCCGAAATGTCAATGCCTGTCAGTCGTTCAGGCTGCAGTATGCGGCAGGCCTGTATGGCAAAGTCACCGGTTCCCGTAGCCACATCCATTACCTGTTGCGGATGGAACGGCTTCAGGCAGTTGATGGCCTTTTTCCGCCAGCTTTTGTCGATGCCGAGTGAGAGCAGGTGATTCAGACTGTCGTATGCAGGTGCTATGTTGTCGAACATTTCTTCTACCTGCTTGGCTTTGCTTTCTTCTTTGTTGTAAGGCTTGATGTTTTCTTGGGGATAGCGAGTCATAGATTCATTGGAGGTATTTCGTCGGCAAACGACTGAAAGTATCCGCCCGTGTCGGGGGGGATACTTTCGGCCTTTTGTCTGCTATATGTTCAGAATTATTTTGTCAGGTAGTCAGTGACGTTCTTTTCGATGCGTTCTGCCAGGTGTTCGGTATCGGCTTTTACGAAAGATTCGCCGGTGATGTGCTCGAACAGCTCGATGTAACGGTCGCTGATGGAATTGACAATTTCCGGAGTCATTTCAGGAACTTTCTGTCCTTCCTTGCCCTGGAAGCCGTTAGCCATCAGCCATTCGCGTACGAATTCCTTTGACAGCTGTCTCTGAGGTTCTTCTCTTTCGAAACGGTCCTGATAACCTTCGGCATAGAAATAACGGCTTGAGTCAGGAGTATGGATTTCGTCCATCAGGTAAATCTGACCGTTGTGCTTGCCGAATTCGTATTTGGTATCTACCAGGATCAGTCCGCGTTCGGCAGCCATCTGGGTTCCACGTTCGAAGAGAGCCAGCGTATATTTTTCGAGGGTTTCGTATTCTTCCGGAGTAGCGAGTCCTCTTGCCAGGATTTCTTCTTTTGAAATATCCTCATCGTGCATACCCATTTCTGCTTTGGTAGTCGGAGTAATGATTGGAGAAGGGAATTTTTCGTTTTCACGCATTCCTTCGGGCAGACGTACACCGCAGATTTCGCGTACACCGCTCTTGTAGGCACGCCATGCACTTCCGCACAGGTATCCGCGTACGATCATTTCTACCGGGAATCCCTGGCACATGACACCTACGGTAACCATCGGATCGGGAGTAGCCAGTTTCCAGTTGGGGCAAATATCAGTGGTAGCGTCGAGGAACTTGGCTGCGATCTGGTTCAGCATCTGTCCTTTATAAGGGATACCTTCCGGCAGTACGACATCGAATGCCGAGATACGGTCGGTAGCAACCATTACCAGTTTTTCATCGTTGATGTTGTATACATCACGTACTTTACCGTGGTACACGCTTTTCTGACCCGGAAAGTGATAGTCTGTTTTTGTTAATGCTTTACTCATTTTCGTTATGTTTTAAGAATGAATAGGTTTGTCTTGATTTTCTTCTGAATGTTCCTTGTCGGTCTGGCTTGTCTTGCGGACAGTTTTCCTTTCGGCATATTCGGCCTTTTCTTTTTCTTCGTATTTTTCGTAGGCTTCCACGATGCGGGTAACCAGCTTGTGACGGACGATGTCTTTTTTGTTAAGTTCGATAAAACTGATACCTTTTACTCCTTTCAGAATCCGGAGCGCCTGTACCAGGCCTGATGTCTGTGAGGCGGGGAGGTCTATCTGGGTCATGTCGCCCGTAACGATCATCTTGGTATTCATGCCCATACGGGTGAGGAACATTTTTATTTGCTGGGTGGTGGTGTTTTGTGCTTCATCCAGAATGACGATGGCATCGTTCAGGGTTCGGCCGCGCATAAATGCCAGGGGGGCGATCTGGATGATGTTCAGCTCCATGTATTCTTTCAGCTTGGCTGCCGGTATCATGTCCTGAAGTGCGTCGTAAAGCGGTTGCAGATAAGGATCGATTTTGTCTTTCATGTCGCCCGGCAGGAAACCGAGTTTCTCACCCGCTTCGACAGCCGGACGGCTCAGAATGATTTTTTTTACTTCCTTGTTCTTGAGTGCCTGTACGGCCAGTGCAATGGCGGTATAGGTTTTTCCGGAGCCTGCCGGTCCGATGGCGAAAATCATATCGTTTTTCCTGAATTCTTCTACCAGTTTCCGTTGGTTCTCACTTCGGGGAATGATGGGCTTTCCGGTGACGCTGAATACGATGGCTTCGCCTGTGTTTTCGTTGACCGGGCTGTTCCCCTTGACGATGTCGAGTATGATTTCTTCGTTGAGTGAATTGAATTGTGAACAATGTTTTTCCAGAGCGAGTATGGCGTCTTCGAAGGCACACATTTCTTCTTCATCTCCCATGACCTTGATGACATTGCCTCTCGCCACAATTCTCAGTTTTGGAAACAATGCTTTGATCATTTGCATGTTGGTGTTGTTTACACCATAAAAGATGACCGGATCAATATCTTCTAAAACAATATGTTTTTCTATCATTCAGCTTGATTGAGTACACTAATTTTGTTTATTTTCTGCAAAAATAATCATTCCTTTTTGATTGTTGGCATATAGATACGAAAAAACTGGGGAGGGCTTCTTTAAAAAATGTAACGGTTCCGGTTCTGGTTCTCATGGGAAATTGTCGGAAAAGCCATTTGATCCGTGCTGTTGTAACAATCGGGATCTTTGGGGGCAGGAAGTATCGGGGAATAAAAAACGTGCTCGTGTTTGATGTGGATCAAACGTTTGTTTAAGAGAAAACGTGCTCGTGTATGAAATGGAACAAACGTTCGTTTTCGGGGTAAGTTTTTCTGCCGACTGGTTTGAACTTTAAGGAAGTCCTGACGCCTAATTTCCGGACAAATGAATTTAAATCGTAAAATCTGTTTTTCTCTTTGTCAGAATTTTCTATCTTTGCCCAAGTAATTATAAAATTGTAATGTGATGGAATCTACTGCCCGGCTTTATGCGTTGAAGTATACAGACGTAAACACTTATCTGTTCGCGTTACTGTTTGTTGTAGCAAATGTTTTGCTCCCCCAGTTGTGTCACCTGATGTATCTGGGAGGTCCTACCTGGCTTCCTATCTATTTCTTTACCTTGATAGGTGCCTATAAATATGGTGTACGTGTGGGATTGCTCACTGCTGTTCTTTCTCCGATTCTCAATAGCTGGCTGTTCGGTATGCCTGCGCTGGCTGTATTGCCCGCCATACTGGTGAAATCTGTATTGCTGGCATTGGGGGCCGGTTATGTGGCACAGCGGACAAAGCGGGTTACCCTGCTGTCCTTGCTGGCTGTCGTATTGTTCTATCAGGCAGCAGGAAGTCTTGCTGAATGGGGAATGACAGGCAGTTTCGTGGTTGCCATGCAGGATTTCAGAATGGGAGTTCCGGGTATGTTGCTTCAGTTGTTCGGCGGATACGGTTTGCTGAAGCTGCTGGCAAGAAAAGGTTGACAATCGGGTAAAATGACATGTCTTATGAGTAATATGATAGTATTGATTATGGGAGTAGGAATGCAGGAACTGTTGTTCATTGCATTGATTGTATTGCTCCTTTTTGGTGGAAAGAAGATTCCGGAGCTGATGAAGGGCCTTGGAAAAGGGGTAAAGAGCTTCAAGGACGGAATGAATGGTGTGGAGGAGGAATCGGATTCCAAGCCGAAGGAAGATAAAGACCATACAAAGTGAAGGCAGGCACGGAAAATACGCAACTGACATTCTGGGATCATCTGGACGAACTGCGGAAAGTGCTTGTCCGGAGTATTGTTCTGCTGGTTGTTACCACTCTCATTGCCTTTTGTTTCCGGGAGGAGCTTTTTGAAATAGTACTGGCGCCCAAGGAATCTGATTTCTGTCTGTATCGGTTCTTTTGCCAGGTAGCCGGATGGATACATCTGCCGTCGCTGTGTCCGGAGGCATTTCATGTCAAGCTGATCAATACCGAACTGGCCGGTCAGTTTCTGACCCACATGAGTGTGGCTTTTTATGCCGGACTGCTGCTGGCTTCTCCTTATTTATTATATCAGCTTTTCCGCTTTGTTTCTCCAGCTCTGTACGAGAATGAACGGAGATATTCCCTGCGCGTAGTGGTGTGGGGATATGTCTTGTTTATGCTGGGCGTTTTATTGAATTATTTCTTGATTTTTCCCTTGACGTTCCGCTTCCTGGCCTTGTATCAGGTGAGCAACGAGGTAGAAAACACCATCGTTCTGACTTCGTATATCGATATGTTGATGATGCTGAGTCTGATGATGGGAATTGTGTTTGAGATACCTGTATTGTGCTGGTTGTTTGCCAAACTGGGTATCTTGTCGGTTTCGTTCATGCAGACATACCGGAAACATGCCGTTGTCGTTATTCTGGTCATTGCGGCGGTGATTACTCCTACTTCGGATGTCTTTACATTGCTGATGGTGGCATGTCCCATTCTGTTGTTGTACGAAGCGAGTATCTGGATTGTTCGTCGGGTGGAAAAGAAAAGACGGTTAATTGTACAATGATGAATACGATAAAAAGAAAAATAGGATTGCTGCTGTGTCTGGCTACAGGCATAGGCATGCAGGCTCAACAGGTGACGGAGAGTGAATTTCGTTCTCCTTTTGATTTTCCGCTGCTGCTGAGTGCCAATTTCGGAGAACTTCGTCCGAATCATTTTCACAACGGGTTGGATATAAAGACGCAGGGTGTAACGGGAAAACCCATTCACAGCATTGCCGACGGTTATGTTTCGCGGGTAATGGTGCTGCATGGTGGATATGGGCAAGCTATCTTTGTCACGCATCCGAATGGATTGACCTCGCTTTATGGTCACGTCGTTTCGTTTGCTCCGGCTGTTCAGCAGTATGTTCGGGCGTATCAGTACGAGCACCAGACTTTTACGTGCGATCTTACCTTCGATCCGGCCCAGTTTCCGGTTAAGGCAGGAGATCTGATAGCCATGAGCGGTAACGAAGGTTCTTCGGCCGGTCCTCATCTTCATTTGGAGCTCCGGAAAACGGATACGGGTGAATACATTGATCCGATGCCTTATTTCAAGTCGTTGCTGAAAGATTCAAAAGCTCCGGTCGCTAGTCTGGTTGGATTTTATCCGGTTCCCGGCGAAGGCGTAATAGCCGGTTCCGGTCGGAAAAAACTTGTCGGGATAACTGCCTTGAAGCAAAAAGTCAACGCATGGGGAAAAATCTATACAGGTATCAGCGCACGCGATTACATGGATGGTACTTCCAACTTCTATGGAGTTCATTCCGTTACCCTGTATGTAGATTCCGTGCAGGTCTTTCAGAGTGTAACCGACAAGGTGTTGCCCGAAGAGAACCGGATGATTAACGGATTTACGGATTACGATGAGCTGAGACGTACCGGACGGTTGATCATGCGGTCGTATATTGCTCCGGGAAACCGGTTGAGGCTGCTGAAGGCCGATGCGGAACGGGGTGTGGTATGTATCGACGAGGAACGTGATTATCATTTCCGTTATGTATTGGAGGATGGTTTCGGCAACCGTCGTTCTTATTCGTTTGTGGTACATGGAAAGGAACAGCCGATTCCCGGTAATAAGCCGGAAGGAAACCGTATGTTGTACTGGGATCGTACCAACGTGATTCAGGCACCCGGACTGGAGTTTGTCGTTCCTAAGTATTATGTATACGAGAATGTCGGTCTGGATGTATCTGTCGGAGGAGACAGTACCGGCCTCTCTTTCGATTATGCCCTCAAAGCCGGAAATACTCCGTTGCAGAGTTATTGTTCGCTGGCTATCGGTGTACGTCATTTGCCGGTTGCGGATACATCCAAGTATTATGTTGTTCAGAAGGTAGGGAAATGGCGTGCTCCGGCAGGAGGAACTTTCGACGGCGGATGGATGAAAACACGGGTGCGTGAATTTGGAACGTATGCTGTGGCTTTGGACACGGTTGCTCCCCGGATTGTTCCCGTCGGACAATCTGGCTGGCGGTCTTCCCGGAATGTCCGTTTCAAGGTAACGGATTCTGAAAGTGGAATCAAAACTTACAAGGTCTTTGTGGATGGAAATTTCGTATTGTTCGGACTGAAGAAAGGAATCCTGGTCATTCAGGATCCCGAGAAAGTGAAAAGAGGAGTTCCTCACAAAGTGGAAGTCGTGGTAACCGACCAGTGTAACAATGTAGCGCGTAAATTATTTCATTTTTAATATCTATAAATTTTGACACTTATGATGAAGAGAGTGCTGACAGCCGTCGTTCTGTTGACGGCTTTTGTGCTGAATGGCTGGACTTGTACCAACCTGATTGTGGGCAAGAAGGCTTCGGCCGATGGTTCTGTGATTGTATCTTACTCGGCCGATTCATACGGCCTGTTCGGTTTTTTGTGCCATTATCCGGCGGCAAAGCATCCCGATGGGGCCATGCGTTCCATTTATGACTGGGATTCGGGAAAATATCTGGGACAGATAAAAGAAGCCAGGGAAACGTACAATGTCATTGGTAACATGAATGAATTTCAGGTTACAATCGGCGAAACTACGTTTGGCGGACGGCCGGAACTGGTAGATACTACCGGTGTAATGGATTATGGAAGCTTGATTTATGTAGCTTTGCAGCGTTCACGCTCGGCAAAGGAGGCCATCAAGGTCATGACCGATCTGGTAAAGGAATATGGCTACTACAGCAGTGGTGAATCATTCTCCATTGCCGATCCGAACGAAGTGTGGATCATGGAAATGATCGGCAAGGGTCCGGGTGTGAAAGGAGCTGTCTGGGTAGCTGTCCGTATTCCGGACGACTGCATCGCCGCTCATGCCAACCAGAGCCGGATTCATCAGTTCAACCTGAATGACAAGGAGAACTGTCTGTATGCACCGGATGTCATTTCTTTTGCTCGTGAAAAAGGCTATTTTACGGGGGCCAATAAGGATTTCAGTTTTGCCGATGCCTATTGTCCGTTGGATTTCAGTGGACTCCGTTTTTGCGAAGCTCGTGTATGGAGCTATTACAATATGTTCAGCAAGACCACAGGTCAGGCTTACCTTTCGTACATTCAGGGCGAAAGCAAGGAGCCTATGCCGTTGTATGTCAAACCCGATCAGAAAGTGTCAGTCCGTGATATTCAGCGTGCCATGCGCGATCATTACGAAGGAACCGCTCTCGATATTACCAACGATATGGGTGCCGGAGCTTTCAATATGCCGTACCGCCTTTCTCCGTTGACATTCAAGGTAGATGGAAAGGAATATTTCAACGAACGTCCGATTTCTACACAACAGACAGCCTTTACGTTCGTAGCTCAGATGCGTGCCAATTTACCGGATGAGATAGGTGGTGTCTTGTGGTTCGGTCTGGATGATGCGAATATGACGGTCTTTACTCCGGTGTACTGTAATACCGACCAGGTTCCGGCCGTTTATGCAGAGGGAAATGGAGACTGTGTGACTTTCTCCTGGAATTCCGCTTTCTGGATTTATAACTGGGTAGCCGATATGATCCGTCCGCGTTATAGCCTGATGGTGGGCGATATGAAGCAGGTACAGAGCGGTCTGGAAGACTTGTATGCGAATGCACAGGAAGGCATTGAAGCTACAGCCATGAAGCTGTATCAGCAGGATCCGGCAAAAGCACGCGATTTCCTGACACGTTATACGGAGATGACTGCGCAGGATGCGGTAGACAGCTGGAAGAAGCTTGGCGAATTCCTGATTGTGCGTTATAACGATGGTGCGGTGAAACGTGTGAATAACGGTCGCCTGGTTCATCCGGAAACCGGAAACTGTGCGCCTCTGGATCGTCCGGGCTACAGCGAGGAATTTCTGAAGGAACTGGTGAAATCCACTGGTAACCGTTATGAAATGAAGAAGTTGAACTGATAGGTCCGTTTTGTAACTTCTTTCCTTTCAGAAGTATTACATATAAATATGGAGAGGGGATATTTTCAGCTTATGTTGAAAATACCCCTTTTTTTATTAGGATATTTTATAAGAATCTTTTATTTTTGCTTTGCTTAATAGGAAATAATCTAACTTAAATATTGAATCATGGAAAACGAAGAATTGATCAAACAGTGTACAGAAAAAGCACAAAAATGGTTGGCCCCTGAGTACGATGCAGAAACACAGGCCGAAGTAAAACGCATGTTGGAAAATCCGGATAAGACCGATTTGATAGAAGCTTTTTACAAAGACCTGGAATTCGGTACAGGCGGCTTGCGCGGCATTATGGGAGTCGGTTCAAACCGTATGAATATTTATACCGTGGGAGCAGCTACCCAGGGCTTGTCCAATTATCTGAACAAATGTTTTGCTGGCAAAAAAGATATTTCGGTAGTAGTAGGTTATGACTGCCGTAACAACAGCCAGAAATTTGCCGAGATTTCTGCCAATATTTTTTCGGCCAACGGTATCAAGGTATATCTGTTCGAAGATATGCGTCCTACTCCGGAAATGTCGTTTGCAATCCGTCGTCTGGGATGTCAGAGCGGTATCATTCTGACTGCTTCGCATAACCCGAAGGAATATAACGGTTACAAAGCTTATTGGGATGACGGTGCTCAGGTGTTGGCTCCGCATGACAAAGGTATCATTGACGAAGTGAACAAGGTAAGTTCGGCTGCTGACATCAAATTCGAAGGAAACAAGGAACTGATTCAAATCATCGGTAAGGAAATAGATGACGATTACCTGACTCAGGTTCATTCTATTTCAATCGACCCGGAGGTTATCAAGCGTCAGAAAGATCTGAAGATTGTGTATACTCCGATTCATGGTACAGGTATGATGCTGATTCCGCAGTCATTGAAGTTGTGGGGATTTGAAAATGTTCATTGCGTACCCGAACAAATGGTAAAGAGCGGTGACTTCCCGACAGTGGTATCTCCGAATCCGGAAAATGCAGAAGCTTTGACTTTGGCCATTAAACTGGCTAAAGAAATCGACGCCGATATTGTCATGGCTTCCGATCCGGATGCTGACCGTGTAGGTATGGCTTGTAAGGACAGCAAGGGTGAATGGGTATTGATTAATGGTAACCAGACCTGCTTGATTTTCCTGTATTATATCATTAAGAATCGTATCGCAATGGGTAAGATGAAAGGCAATGAATTCATCGTGAAAACCATTGTAACAACGGAACTGATCAAGAAAGTAGCCGATAAGAATCATATCGAAATGTATGATTGCTATACTGGATTCAAATGGATTGCCCGTCAGATTCGCTTGAATGAAGGTATCAAACAGTATATCGGTGGTGGTGAGGAAAGCTACGGCTTCCTGGCTGAAGACTTTGTCCGTGACAAGGATGCGGTTTCTGCTTGTTCATTGCTGGCAGAAATCTGTGCATGGGCCAAGGATCAGGGAAAGACATTGTACGATATCCTGATGGAAATCTATGTGGAATATGGTTTCTCTAAGGAAATTACTGTAAATGTAGTAAAACCGGGTAAGAGCGGTGCCGATGAAATCAAAGCCATGATGGATAACTTCCGTGCTTGTCCTCCGAAGGAATTGGGCGGTTCTCAGGTAGTTCTGGTGAAAGACTATAAGACCTTGAAGGCTACTGATGCGGCAGGTAATGCAACAGATATTGATATGCCGGAACCGTCTAACGTATTGCAGTTCTTCACGGCAGACGGTACAAAGGTTTCTGTACGTCCTTCTGGAACGGAGCCGAAGATTAAGTTCTATATGGAGATCAAAGGCGAAATGGGATGCCCCAAATGCTATGCAAGTGCAAATGCGACAGCTACAGAAAAAGTGGAAGCTGTTAAAAAATCATTAGGTATTTAAGGTAACTGACCATTCGGTTATTATATAAAGATGAAGAATTACGAATCCGGGGGAGGGACTTTCTTTTCTGGATTCGTAATTCTTTTTTTATTGATCGGAAAAATGAGGGGATGTAATGTCCGGCCATACTCTGACTTTGTTTGGCCGTAACGGTAGTGGTTCGTTTTTCCAGTGTGGAACAGTTAAAACGGGTGTTTCTGGGTCCGTACAATTTCTCTTTTTCTAATAAACTGATAATAAAAACAACCTATTTGTAACGAATAATAGTTTATAAGAAAAAAAACTATCATTTTATTTGTAGATTACAAAAAAGCCTTTACCTTTGTAGGCGTAAATAAAACCAATAATAATACGGGAATTATGATGACAACTGATATTCGAATTAACCTGGCAGTCCTGCAGATTGTACACGTCGTGGTGAAAGCACCAAGAGGTGAGAAAGGTTCGTGTATGTAGTTGTACGTAAATGATATGAATGAAAGCCTTTCTCACGGATGATGAGAGAGGCTTTTTAATTGATAAAGAAGAATTTAGATATGAAACACCAGTTACGCAGTTCGATGAGTACGGAAGGCCGCCGGATGGCAGGCGCAAGAGCGCTTTGGGTGGCCAATGGCATGAAGAGAGAGATGATGGGCAAGCCGATTATCGCGATTGTGAATTCGTTCACTCAGTTTGTTCCCGGACATACGCATTTGCATGAAATAGGTCAGTTGGTAAAAGCCGAGATAGAAAAGTTAGGCTGTTATGCCGCTGAATTCAATACAATTGCTATTGATGACGGTATTGCAATGGGACACGACGGTATGCTGTATTCACTTCCTTCCCGTGACCTGATAGCCGATAGTGTAGAGTATATGGTAAATGCACACAAGGCGGATGCCATGATTTGCATATCGAACTGTGATAAAATTACTCCGGGTATGCTGATGGCTGCCATGCGTTTGAATATTCCGGCTGTATTTGTCTCTGGTGGTCCGATGGAGGCTCATAAGATTAATGGTGAAAATGCCGATTTGATTACGGCGATGATCAAGGCTGCCGATTCTTCTGTGAGCGATGAGGAAGTGACACGCATAGAAAATTGTGCATGTCCGGGTTGTGGTAGCTGTTCCGGTATGTTTACGGCCAATTCCATGAATTCGCTGACTGAGGCTATCGGTCTTTCGCTGCCGGGTAATGGTACCATCCTGGCTACACATACGAACCGTATCCAGCTTTTCAAGGATGCTGCCCAACTGATTGTAAGGAATGCATTCAAATATTATGAAGAAGGTGATGAGAGTGTGCTGCCCCGTAGTATCGCTACCCGTCAGGCTTTCTTGAATGCCATGACGTTGGATATCGCCATGGGAGGTTCAACCAATACCGTCCTGCACTTGTTGGCTGTTGCCAATGAAGGGGGAGTAGACTTCAAGATGGCTGATATTGACGCACTGAGCCGCCGTGTTCCGTGTCTGTGTAAATTGGCGCCCAATACACAGAAGTATTCAATTCAGGAATGTAACCGCGCAGGAGGTATCTTGAATATCCTGGGTGAATTGAATAAGGGAGGACTGCTTGATACCACATGCCGTCGTGTGAACGGTCATACGTTGGCTGAGGATATCGATACCTATAGCATTATGAAGGAAGAGGTCTCTTCGGAAGCCAAGCGCATTTATTCGAGTGCGCCGGGAGGGGTCTTCAGTAATAAGATGGGATCTCAGAGCAAGACTTACGAAACTCTTGATACGGACCGTACGGAAGGCTGCATACGTGATATCGAACATGCATACAGTAAAGACGGCGGTTTGGCTGTACTTTTCGGAAATATCGCACAGAATGGTTGTGTGGTAAAGACCGCCGGTGTAGATGCCAGTATCTGGAAATTCTCCGGACCTGCCAAGGTCTTCGATTCACAGGAAGCTGCCTGTGAGGGTATCCTGGGCGGAAAGGTCGTTAGCGGTGACGTTGTCGTAATTACTCATGAAGGTCCGAAAGGTGGGCCGGGTATGCAGGAAATGCTTTATCCTACTTCTTATATAAAATCTAAACATCTGGGGAAAGAATGTGCTTTAATTACGGACGGACGTTTCAGTGGAGGTACATCGGGTTTGAGTATCGGGCATATTTCACCGGAGGCTGCGGCTGGCGGAAACATCGGTAAGATTGTGGATGGCGATATCATTGATATTGATATTCCAAACCGGAGCATCAATGTGAGACTGAGCGATGAAGAACTGGCAGCTCGACCAATGAGACCGTTGACACGCAATCGTCAGGTATCGAAAGCACTGAAAGCTTATGCCAGCATGGTCAGTTCTGCTGATATGGGTGGTGTGAGAATTATTGATTAAAGGAAAAGAGTATGAGTAAGGAAAAAATAACAGGGTCGGAGGCATTGATGCGCTCGCTGGAACATGAAGGAGTGAAAACAATCTTTGGTTATCCAGGGGGAGCTATTATGCCGGTTTACGATGCCCTTTATGATCATCGTGACAAATTAAATCATATATTGGCTCGTCATGAGCAGGGTGCCGTACATGCAGCTCAAGGGTTTTCCCGTGTTTCGGGACAAGTAGGTGTCTGTCTGGTAACTAGTGGCCCGGGAGCTACCAATACGATTACGGGAATTGCTGACGCCATGATTGACAGCACACCGATTGTTGTCATAGCCGGACAGGTTGGAGCAAGTCTGCTGGGAACAGATGCTTTTCAGGAAGTTGACCTGGTGGGTGTAACTCAGCCTATCTCGAAATGGAGTTATCAGATACGTCGTGCTGAAGATGTGGCATGGGCTGTTTCACGGGCTTTTTATATTGCACGCAGCGGACGTCCGGGACCGGTAGTGCTGGATTTTGCCAAGAATGCGCAAGTAGACTTGACCGATTATGAGCCGGTAATAACTGATTTTATCCGGAGCTATGATCCGGATCCGGAGACAGATCCAAAAGCTGTGGCAGAAGCCGTGCTGTTGATAAATGAGTCAAAAAGACCGTTGGTATTGGTCGGACAGGGAGTCGAACTGGGAGGTGCTCAGCAGGAGTTGAAGGCTTTTATTGAGAAAGCTGATATACCTTGTGGATGTACGCTGTTAGGACTTTCGGCTTTGCATTCTGATCATCCCCTGAACAAGGGAATGCTCGGTATGCATGGAAACTTAGGACCGAACGTGAAAACCAATGAATGTGATGTACTGATTGCAGTGGGTATGCGTTTTGATGATCGGGTTACCGGAAAACTTGAGACGTATGCCAAGCAGGCTAAGATTATTCATCTGGATATTGACCCTTCGGAGATCAGTAAGAATGTAAAGGTGGATGTACCTATTCTGGGTAACTGTAAACGTACTTTGGCTTTGCTGACGGAATTGATTCAGTCGCAGAAACATACAGAATGGATTGAAAGCTTCCAATCGTATGCCGATAAGGAATTCAAGGAAGTTATCGAAAAAGAAGTTTATCCGACAGAGGGCCCGATCAACATGGGTGAAGTGGTTCATGCCGTGAGCGAGGCTACTCATAATGAAGCAATACTTGTAACTGATGTCGGTCAGAATCAGATGTTCGCATGTCGTTATTTTAAATATACCAAGGACCGCAGCCTTGTAACTTCAGGCGGTATGGGTACGATGGGCTTTTGTCTGCCGGCTGCTATCGGTGCTACGTTTGGAGCTCCTGACCGCACGGTTTGTGCCTTTATGGGAGATGGCGGATTGCAGATGACCATGCAGGAACTGGGTACAATCATGGAACAGAAGGCACCGGTGAAGATTATTCTGATGAACAATAATTATCTGGGTAACGTACGTCAGTGGCAGGCAATGTTCTTTAATCGCCGTTATTCGTTTACTCCGATGATGAATCCGGATTATATGCAAATAGCATCTGCGTATGGCATTCCTTCGCGCCGTGTGTCCGATCGTGCAGAACTGAATGACGGTATTCAGGAGATGTTGCAAACCGCGGGACCTTTCTTGCTGGAGGTTCGTGTGGTAGAAGAGGGCAATGTCTTGCCGATGACTCCTCCGGGTAGTTCCGTAAACTTTATGATGTTGGATTTGGACTGTTAATAAAGAGATTGGATTATGGAAAATAAGAAATTATATACGATTATCGTTCACTCTGAAAATATTGCAGGTATCTTGAATCAGATAACGGCCGTGTTTACTCGCCGGCAGATCAATATTGAGAGTCTGAATGTATCGGCTTCTTCTATCAAGGGTGTACATAAGTATACCATTACATGCTGGACTACTCCCGATTCTATTGAAAAAGTGGTCCGTCAGATTGAAAAGAAGATGGATGTGATCCAGGCTCACTACTTCACCGATGACGAAATCTTCCAGCAGGAAGTGGCCATGTACAAGGTTTCTACTCCGGAATTTCAGGGAAATCCGGAAGCATCCAAGGTGGTACGCCGTTACAGTGCCCATATTGTAGAAGTGAATCCTACCTTCTCGATTGTAGAACTGACGGGCATGAGCGATGACATTACTTCACTGTATCAGGAACTGAGAAACTTGAAGTGTGTGCTTCAGTTTGTCCGTTCGGGGCGTATTGCTGTTTCTACCAGCTGTTTTGAGCGGGTGAATGAATACCTGGCTCATCGGAAGGAAAGGTATTTGCAGGAGAAACAATCATGACGGAACTTATGACTGAAGAGAATAAAATAGGAACCTACTCGTTTGTGGCGGAACCTTTCCATGTAGACTTTACCGGAAGGCTTACTATGGGAGTGCTGGGAAACCACTTGTTGAACTGTGCCGGCTTTCATGCCACAGAACGTGGCTTCGGAATAGCTACGCTGAATGAAAGTCACTATACGTGGGTATTGTCCCGACTGGCTGTCGAACTGGATGAGATGCCTCTTCAGTACGAATCGTTCAGTGTACAGACGTGGATAGAGAACGTATACCGTTTGTTTACTGACCGTAACTTTTCCATACTGGATAAAAACGGGAAACCGATAGGATATGCCCGTTCTATCTGGGCGATGATCAGTACAGATACGCGTAAACCGGCAGATCTGCTGGCCTTGCATGAAGGAAGCATTGTTAATTACATCTGTCACAAGGAGTGTCCGATTGACAAGCCTGGACGGATAAAGCTGGGACAGCAGGAACCGGCCGGTGAAGTAACGGCAAAGTATAGTGACATTGATATAAACGGTCATGTAAACAGCATTCGTTACATTGAACATATTCTGGATTTGTTCCCGATGGAGCTTTTCCGGGAAAAACGTATCCGGCGGTTTGAAATGGCTTATATAGCCGAAAGTTATTATGGCGATAAGCTGGTTTTCTACAAGGAACGGGTATCTGAAAATGAATATAATATTGAAATCAAGAAGAACGATCAGGAGATCGTTGTTCGCAGTAAAGTGATATTTATTTAATTATTAATTAAAACAGCAAAAGCTGTGATAAAAAGATTGTAAAAATGGCAAAAATGAATTTTGGCGGTGTTATCGAAAACGTAGAAACCCGCGAAGAATTTCCATTGGAAAAAGCACGTGAAATTTTGAAAGATGAAACTATCGCAGTAATCGGTTATGGTGTACAGGGACCGGGTCAGTCTTTGAACCTGCGTGACAATGGTTTCAATGTAATCGTTGGTCAGCGTCAGGGTAAGACTTACGAAAAGGCTGTTGCTGACGGTTGGGTACCGGGTGAAACATTGTTCGACATCGAAACTGCCTGTGAAAAAGGAACCATCATCATGTGTCTGCTTTCTGATGCAGCTGTGATGTCTGTATGGCCTACCATCAAGAAACATTTGACAGCAGGTAAAGCTTTGTATTTCTCTCATGGTTTTGCTATTACCTGGAATGATCGTACAGGCGTTGTTCCTCCTAAGGATATTGATGTAATTATGGTTGCTCCGAAGGGTTCTGGTACTTCTCTGCGTACAATGTTCCTCGAAGGTCGTGGCTTGAATTCTTCATACGCTGTTTATCAGGATGCAACAGGAAAAGCTATGGACCGTACATTGGCTCTGGGTATCGGTATCGGCTCAGGTTACCTGTTCGAAACAACTTTCCAGCGTGAAGCCACTTCTGACCTGACTGGTGAACGCGGTTCTCTGATGGGAGCCATCCAGGGATTGCTGCTGGCTCAGTATGAAGTATTGCGTGAAAACGGTCACTCACCTTCTGAAGCTTTCAACGAAACAGTAGAAGAGCTTACCCAGTCATTGATGCCGCTGTTTGCCAAGAACGGTATGGACTGGATGTATGCCAACTGTTCTACTACAGCTCAGCGTGGTGCTTTGGACTGGATGGGCCCGTTCCACGATGCAATCAAGCCGGTTATGCAGAAATTGTATCAGAGTGTGAAGAGTGGTCATGAAGCTCAGATCTCTATCGATTCAAACTCTCAGCCTGACTATCGTGAAAAATTGAATGATGAACTGAAAGCATTGCGGGAAAGCGAAATGTGGCAGACTGCTGTGACTGTACGTAAGCTTCGCCCTGAAAATAATTGATAATTTTATCTTTTAATCTCATAGAGCCTCAAACCTGTACAACGGGTCTGAGGCTTTTTTCTCATTGTGTTATTAAAAAATAGACTGTTATGGAAGCGAAAGATTTTTTAGAGATCGTCAAGACACGTCGCAGTTGTAGAAGCTATAAGGCAGAGCAAATCTCGGATGAAGAATTGAATAAAGTACTGGAGGCTGGTACGTATGCTCCTACTTCGCGGGGTATGCAAGCTCCTTACATCGTGGCTGTCCAGAATAAAGAACAAATGAACTTGCTGGCTGCAATGAATGCCGAAGTGATGGGAGTTTCTTTTAATCCTTATTATAATGCGCCTACGTATGTCATTGTACTGGCTCCGGAAAATGCCAATAATCCGGTTCAGGATGGTAGTTGTATTCTGGAAAACATGATGCTGGCAGCTCACGCTCTTGGACTTGGAAGCTGCTGGATTCACCGTGAACGTGAAATGTTTGAAAAGCCTGAGGCAAAGAAACTGCTTGCTGACTGGGGATTACCTCAGAATCTGATCGGAATAGGTGCATTGGCATTGGGTTATCCGGCCGAAAAACCGGCAGAAGCCAAACCTCGGAAAGAAGGTTATTACCGAGTTATCAGGTAATAAAATAATGTAGAGGATAAAACCTTGAAGATGAGCCTTGCTGCGGAATTGTTGCAAGGCTTTTTCTTTTTCTTGACATGAGTCAATAATTTGTTCGTTGATTTCAGATAATTGAATGTTTGGAATATCACGTATCTAATAAAGTTATATATTTGTATTGTGAAAGTTAATTGCTTTTTATTTTGAAATATTGAAATGTAATAATTGATATTAAAGACAAAACTGAACTAATAATATATTTATGCTATCTTTTTGTATTGAATTTGCAGATATGCTTTTTTGATGAAGCTGTCTATTTTATTTGATAGGAGGATAACACCATGAGAAAGGTAGAAAGATTGTTGCATTGGATTAAGATAACTTGGATTGTACGGTGATCGTTCCGTATGAGGAGTCAAGGCTTATTCATGACTGTAGTGAAAAAGGTGAGTTATATTGATTCTTCATTTTATGAATGAGGGGTTACATAACTCGAGTTTTAATCGTTTTTTTGCGCTAGGGAATCACTCTAGCGTTTTCTTTTATCTGGGTTGTTAAGAAATTTTATCTGCAAGATATTTGGGAGTGAATAAATACGGGACTGTCTGAAGGATGTATCGTATAGGGGAGGAGGTCTTGGAATATAAAAAGATACTCCAGCCATTCTCTAATGGTTGGAGTATCACAACACAAAAACTAAACTAGACTTAACTAAACTATTCTAATAAGGAAATTTCACAACTTCCTGTCTTATTATGTACACCACAAATATAAGCCTTAAATTTAGTTTGTCCAAAAAATTCATGATAAAAGTTGAATTTAGTTGTAAAAAAAAATGTTGCATTTGGAACTTTCCTCAAATAATATGTTCATTAACATAATTCTGAAGCTCTTGTTTGTAGCTGTCTGAAACAGGAATGTATTCTTTTCCAAAAACAATTCTTCCTTTGTCGATGATTTTTATTTTTGATTTCTGTACAATATAGGATCGGTGCACACGGATAAATCGGTTGGATGGGAGCTTTTCTTCCATGGTTTTCATGCTGGCCAGAGAAAGAATGGGCCGCTGGCTGTCTTCCGTATAAATTTTAATATAGTCTTTCAATCCTTCAATATATAGAATTTTATCTAATTCTATTTGGATTATTTTGTAATCACTTTTTACATAAATGTGTTTTGAATCCTCTGGAATTGACACGTGTTCGGATTCTGTAGATTCTGCTTTTTTTCTCAGTTCGAACCATTGTATAGCCTTGTTTATGGCCTCGATAAAATCGCTGTAACTGATAGGTTTCAGCAGGTAGTCAAGGGCGTTTACCCGATATCCGTCGATGGCATATTGTTCGAAGGCTGTGGTAAAGATGATTCGGGTACTTTCTGGAACCATACGTGAGAATTCGAGTCCGTTCAGTTCCGGCATTTGAATGTCCAGAAACAGCAAGTCTACGGGGTGATCCGGAAGATTTTTCATGGCTAGTATGGCACTCGAGTAGGAGCCGCATAGTTCCAGGCTGTCTGTTTTGCGTACATAACTTTCTAAAAGACTCAGAGCCAGCGGCTCATCGTCTACCAATGCGCAGCGTAATGTCATAAATGATTCTTTTTATGGGTGTTGGATAAACTGGTATTAATTTCTTCACCGAGCGATATGCGGATGTATGAACTGTATTCTTTGTTGTCTTCACTGAGCTGAATTTTCCATTCATAATGTTCGGGGTAGGCCAGTTCCAGGCGTTTGCGTACCTGTTCCAGACCTATTCCGGATCCGCTTTTGTCTTCCTGTGATTTGGGGAAGTTGCTGTTTCTTATCAGGCAGCAGATTTGTTTTTCTTCCTCCGTGATGGTAATATCAATGTAACTGGGTTCTGTCGGCGAAATTCCGTGCTTAAAAGCGTTCTCAATCAGTGAAATGAAGAGTAACGGAGCTATGGGAGTCTGGCTTTTGGGCTTGATGTTGAAATTTGTATGGATAGCTACCTGGGCCGAGACACGGATTCTCATCAGCTCGATGTAATTACAAATAAAATCTACTTCTTTTTGTAAGGGTACGAACATTTGCTGGTTGTCGTATAAAACGTATCGGAGCAGTTTGCTCAGTTCCTGTACAGCCTGTTGTGCTTTTTCCGTATCAAAATTGATAAGGGCATAAATATTGTTTAAAGTATTCAGCAGGAAATGCGGATTCAACTGGTTACGCAGGTTTCTCAGCTCAGCTTCCGTACGGCTTTTTACGGCTTCGTTTCGGGCTTCTTCGGCTTCTTTCCACCGGATGCTCAATCGGATGGCCACACATACTCCGACAGTAAAGCACATGCTGGCCAGGTCACGCAGGTAGAAAAGGAATCTGGGTGGAAGTGGTCGATCGGGCATGGGGAGCGGCTTGGGGAAGAGATTCATTTCGTTGTACCAGCGCAAACCGCATGCAATGGCTATGATTAAGATAAAATTGAAGATTAGGAATTTGGATGTCTCCTTATTGAAAAGAAAACGGGGAATCAGTATGAAGTAATTGATATAGAACAGTATACATAAGGTAACTGAAATCAGGGAATGATGAAAGAAAGCGGTCCAGTCGATAGTTCCGTTGGATCGTTGGGTAAAAAACAGAGGAAATCCCAGGAACATGCCCCAGCAAATGATATGTATGAGGGATACCAGGGTACGATAGGTAGGTTGTGTGATTGGTTTCATGGGTAATGTTAGATGAGTCATACATTCTACAGGTTACAAAGATACAGATTTTTTTGCAAAAAGACCGGCTGTTTGTCACCATCGTTCAAAAGGAAGACGGCAAGTGAAACAGCCGGTCAGGAAACCAAAGTTATGAAGAACAAAGTAGTCTATAAAGACTCAAATTTAGGGTCCGGAGATGTTTTTATTCGTAGCGCAGAGCCTCTATCGGGTCGAGGTCGGCTGCCTTTTTAGCCGGATACCATCCGAAAAATACTCCGGTGAAAGTACATACGGCAAATGAGAGCAATACACTCCAGGGCTGTATGAATACCGGCCAGTGGGCTACGGATTTGATGATAAAGCTTGCTCCGCATCCCAGTATGACTCCTATCAGTCCTCCGGTGATACTGATCAGGATGGATTCTATCAGGAATTGTGACAAGATATCTACGCCTCTGGCACCTACAGACATACGCAGACCGATTTCGCGGGTACGTTCTGTTACGCTTACATACATGATGTTCATGATACCGATACCTCCTACTACCAGTGAAATACCTGCTATACAGGCCAGCAGGGTGGTCATCAGGTCGGTAGTGGTATTCAGCATGGAGCTTAACTCCTGTTGGGTACGGATATCGAAGTCATCATCGTCTGTCTCTTTCAGTTTGTGTTCTCTACGGAGAATTCCGCTGATTTCGTCGACTGCTTCTTCCGTCATGTCTTCGGTCAGAGCCGATGCAAAAATTCCGCTCAGATAGGTCTGTGCCAACAGTCTCTTCATGACAGTGGAATAGGGGGCCAGTACGACATCATCCTGATCTTGACCCATGGAGTTGTAGCCTTTTGACTCCAGTACGCCGATAACACGGAGAGGAATTTTGTTGCATCGGATGATTTTACCGATGGGGTCGCTTCCGTCAGGGAAAAGGTTGTCGACAATGGTTTTTCCGATAACGCAGACTTTGGCTGCCGTACGTTCGTCGTTTTCGGTAAACATTTCGCCTTGTTCTACTTTCAGTTGACGTATTTTCAGGTAGTCAATGCTGACGCCCGTAACGGATGACGGATAGTTGTTGGCTCCGGCAATCAGCTGTCCGGATGATGAAACATTGGGGCTGATGGCCGATAGATACATGCATTCGTCCCGAAGCTTTTCGTAGTTTTCCAGTTTCAGTGTTTGCATGGATGATGCGTCCTGACGGACTCCTCCTCGTATGTCGCCGCCCGGATGAATCATGATCATATTGGAACCCATTTCAGATATTTGCTGCTGGATGCTCCGTTTGGAACCTTGACCGATGGCAAGCATGGCGATGACCGAAGCTACACCAATGATGATACCAAGCATGGTGAGAAAGGCACGCATCTTATTGTTGGCCAAGGCCCGTAAGGCTATTTTAAAAAGATTTGTTCCATTCATTGTAAATTGTCTTTTTTAAGGATGGTTGAAACGTTTCGACCTTTAATCCTCGTCGTTTTTCGGCAGGGCAGCCAGTGCTTCCGCTGCTGAAAGGATATGTGGATTGATACGGTCTTCGATGACGTGTCCGTCGCGCAGTCGGATGTTCCGGCTGCTGTATTGCGACAGTTCCGGATTGTGAGTCACGAAGATGATGGTACGTCCTTCGGCATGTAGCTTCTGGAAGAGTACCAGAATTTCAAAGGAAGTCCGTGTATCCAGATTACCGGTTGCTTCGTCGGCCAGGATGACTGCCGGATTATTGACCAGTGCACGGGCAATGGCCACACGTTGCATTTGTCCGCCGGACATTTGGTTTGACTTATGTTCCAGCCGTTCTCCCAGTCCAACGGCGATCAGTGCTTCAACAGCTCTGCGCCGGCGCTCTGCGGCACTGACCGAAGAGTTATACATCAACGGGAGTTCTACATTTTCTACCGCGGTTGTTTTCGGCAGCAGGTTGTAGTTCTGGAACACGAAGCCGATTTTCCGGTTGCGAAGTATGGCCCGTTGAGGTTTTGACATGGTGCGGACCGATACACCGTCCAGAAAATATTCTCCGCTGGTTGGGGTGTCCAGACAGCCCAGTGTATTCAGCAGGGTAGATTTTCCAGATCCGGAAGTACCCATGATGGTAACGAATTCTCCTTCCTGAATGCTGAAGCTGATGCCTCGTAGGGCATGTACGACTTCATCTCCGACCAGAAAATTCCGTTTTATATTCTGAAGTTCAATAACAGTCTTGCTCATATCGCGTTAAACTTTATGACGGTCATTTTTTCTTGTTACGATCTGGAGGACCTGGCATGAAAGGACTGCGTTCGCTTTCTCCTTCTGATGTCATTCCTTCTTCTTGTGAGGTTTCATCGCTTTTGATAACAGTTTCGGTTACTACGGCTGTTCCTTCGCTGATACCACTCAGAATTTCTGTATTTGTTCCGTCACTCATGCCGGTTTTTACCGGATGTGCGGTAAATACATCGTTTTCAAGTGTCCATACTTTATGGCTTCCCTGACAGTCCTTGACTGTTCGTTTGCCGATAATTTGTTTTTCGGGGGTGAAACGCAGAGCCTTATTGGGAACAACCAGTACATTTTCGCGTACATCTGTGTAAATGGTAACATTAGCGGTCAGACGCGGCTTCAGTTTCAGATCCGGATTATTGGCAGTGATGACTACTTCATACGTGACAACTGTAGTTTCAGATGTCGTGCTTGAGCTGCTTGAGCTGCTATTGGTACTTCCCAGACGTATCTGCTGAACGGTGCCTTCGAAAACGTCGTTCGGATATGCGTCGACGGTAAAGGTACATCGGGCTCCCTCTGTTACACCGGCAATATCGGCCTCATCGATATCGGCTACTACCTGCATCTGAGTCAGGTCGGCTGCGATGGTGAAAAGAGTCGGAGTTTCGAATCCGGAAGCTACGGTCTGTCCTTCTTCCACGTCTTTGCTGGTTACCACTCCGTCTATCGGTGAAGTAATGGTAGCGTACGACAGGTTACGTTCTGCTTTTGACAACGCTGCTTGTGACTGTTCGTATGTACTTTGTGCGCGTTGATAATTGTATACACACTCTTCGTAATCCGTTTCGCTGATGAGTTGTTTTTCGTGTAGCTTCTGGTTACGTTCATACAGCTTTTTCTGATAATCGTATTCCGCTTTTGCACCATCGTAGGTAGCTTGTGCAGACTGGAGGTCACTCATCAAGGTAACTTTATCCATTTCGGCGATGACTTCTCCTTTTTTAACAATAGAGTTATAGTCGATGTAAATTTTGTCGATGATACCTGACACCTGTGTACCTACTTCTACTTCAGTCACCGGTTCGATGGTTCCTGTAGCGGTGATGGAATTGCTTACGCTTCCTTTCTTTACAGCTTCGGTTGCGAAATCTACCTGATTACGGGCTTTGCTTCCACCAAATGCCCAGATACCCGCTGCTATGATGATGATGACAGCAGCACTTCCGATAAGAATTTTCTTCTTGTTCATATAGCGTGTATTTTTAGATTTTTATAGGTTGTCCTGCATAGAAATCGAGCAGGGTACGATTCAGAATGGCCATGTATTTAGCCTGGATGCGTTGTTGCTGTGCGCTCAGCAGGTTATTCTTCTCGGTCAGTAATTCAACTGTATTTTTCATACCCAGGCTAAACTGTTCGTTTACCAGATCGAAACTGGTCTGACTGCTTTGCAGCTTGGCTTCAGCTGCGGCATATTGCTGCTGTGCGTTCAGCGCGTCCAGCCATAAGGTCTCGATGGTCTTGTAAAGCTCCTTTTCCTGGTTGGTAAGTTCCAGCTGACTACTGTTGTATTGGATGCGTGCTTTCTGTACGGCACTCTTGTTCTGTCGGTTATCGAAGATAGGAATACTTAGGGTTATTCCCAGCATATTATTCCATCCATATTTCATCTGTTCGGCCCAGTTACTCTGGCTGGCATTGTTTGTCATGCTGGAAGTAGAAGCTGACAGGCTGAGGGTGGGCAGATATCCGGCTTTGGCCGATGATATGGCCAGTTTGGCATTTTCAATGCTGAGTTTGCTGCTTTGTATTTCCGGACGCTGTTGCAAGGCTGCCTGATAAATGTCTTGCTGGTTAGGGAGCAGTTGCATTACGGTTGTTTCGTCCAGTGTCGGAATAATCAGATCCATCTCTTCTGTACCGTCCAGCTCAAGAAGCTGTTTCAGTTGTAGCTTATAATCGCGGAGTGAACTTTCTGAGTTGACCAGCTGGTATTGGTCGTTACTTACCTGTGCTTCCAGCTGTGCCAAGTCTGATTTAGAAATGCTTCCTTCTTTGAACAGTTCCTGGGCACGTTCATACGTGGCTTTACTTACTTCCAGTGTTCCCTTGTTGATTGTTACCGATTCGTCTGCATACAAGATTTGCATGTACAGTTTGGTAATTTCTTCCTGTAAGGTGTTACTGGTAGTTGAGATAGCCAGTTCGGCAATGTCACGGTTGGTTTTTTGCTGCTTGATGTCGTTCAGTCTTTTACCTCCGTTCCATATAGTCCATTGTGCTCTTAGGTCGTAGCTTCCGTTATAAGTAGTTTTGTTGTCACTGGTAATGATTTCCGTTCCACTTACGGTAGCACTTTGTTCCTGATAAGGACGGTTCACCAGGTTATGTCCTGTACTGAATGAAAGGCTAGGGAAAAGGGCAGCTTTAGCGTTCTTTACATCTTCTTCTGTTTCCTGAAGAGAAAGTTTGTTCTGCTGCAGCTGAATATTCTTTTCGAGTGCATAGGCAATGCAGTCATCCAAGGTCCACTGCTTTTTTTCTTGTGCACCAGCCTGTATGGCCAAGGCCATGGCAGCTATGAAAAATAAACTTCGCTGTTTCATAATTTGATTGCTTTTTTGTTGCTACAAAAGTAGAAACACACTGTTGCTTTTGCAAAAGAGATAGATTTCTGCACAATTAATCGGGACAAATCCTTGTTTTTTCCCGATTAATCGCTTTCTTTGTAATCATTATAAAAAAATAAAGATTATGATAAGAAAACATATCCTGTCTGTTTATCGTTTCTATCGGGACGGATTCCATGAGATGACCTGGGGGCGTACGTTATGGCTGCTGATTCTGATAAAGCTGTTCGTCATCTTTGTTGTCTTGAAGTTGTTTTTCTTTCCTTCTTTTCTAAAAGGTAAGAATGAGCTGGAAAAACAGAATTATGTGGGAACCGAGCTGATAGATCGGGCAGCGGATCTTTCGGAATAAATTGTGAATAATTATCATTGTATCATTTAATATTTAATGCTTATGTTTGAAACGATTGACACATCGATGATTGACTGGTCTCGTGCGCAATTTGCGCTTACGGCCATGTATCATTGGCTATTTGTGCCGCTGACCCTGGGACTTGCCGTGGTGATGGGTACAATGGAAACTTTGTATGTAACTACAGGTAAGGAGTTCTGGAAGCGTACAGCCAAATTCTGGATGAAACTTTTTGGTATCAACTTTGCCGTTGGTGTAGCTACCGGGTTGATTCTGGAGTTTGAATTCGGAACAAACTGGAGTAACTATTCGTGGTTTGTAGGAGATATTTTTGGAGCTCCTTTGGCCATTGAAGGTATTCTGGCTTTCTTTATGGAGGCTACTTTTGTCGCAGTGATGTTTTTTGGGTGGAAGAAAGTCAGCAAGAGGTTTCATTTGGCAGCGACCTGGTTGACCGGACTGGGGGCTACTATTTCTGCCTGGTGGATTCTGGTGGCTAATGCCTGGATGCAGCATCCGGTGGGTATGGCTTTCAATCCAGATACCATGCGTAATGAAATGGTGGATTTCATGGCAGTGGCTTTTTCACCGGTAGCTGTCATGAAGTTCCTGCATACAGTTTTGAGCAGCTGGATTCTGGGAGCTGTCTTTGTAATAGGAGTCAGTGCCTGGTATCTGCTTCGGAAGCGTGAAACAGAATTTGCCACGGCCAGCATTAAGGTGGCTTCCTGCATCGGATTGTTTGCTGCTTTGTTGACATCGGCTACTGGCGATAAGTCCGGTTATCAGATTGCTCAGGTACAGCCCATGAAGATGGCTGCCATGGAAGGATTGTACGATGGGGGATATACTCAGCCACTTACTTTGGTAGGGCCCATCAAGGTACCTTATATGCTTTCCCTTTTGGCTACGCATGATACGGACGGATATGTACCGGGTATCAATGATTTGTTGAACGGGGGCTATCAGTTGTCCGACGGTACAACGGCGCTTTCGGCTGAAGAAAAGATTGCCCGTGGAAAGCTGGCTATCGAGGCGTTGTCGCAATACCGGCAGGCTAAGCAAAGTGAAGATGAAATGGCGGCAGGTATTGCACGCCGTACCTTGGAAGAAAATATGCCTTATTTCGGTTATGGGTACATCAAGGACCCTGCAACCCTGGTGCCTCATGTAGGGCTGATGTTTTGGTCTTTCCGTGTCATGGTAGGTTTGGGATGTTATTTTATTTTGTTTTTTATACTGATGCTGATACTGGCATATAAAAAACAACTGGAACGTTTTCGTTGGTTGCAGTACGTTGCCTTGTGGAGTATTCCGTTGGCATATATTGCCAGTCAGGCCGGATGGGTTGTGGCAGAGGTAGGGCGTCAGCCTTGGACCATTCAGGATTTGCTTCCAGTCAATGCAGCCATATCCCGCCTGAATGTGGGTTCTGTTCAGACTACTTTCTTTATTTTCTTGATCATGTTTACGGTACTGCTGATTGCCGAAATAGGAATTCTGGTAAAAGCAATCCGGAAGGGACCGGAAGAAGACTGATCGGGTATTATTCATTTTAATTACGGAAAAATATGATGACTACAATAGATTCAACCTATCTGTTTTTACAGAATTACTGGTGGTTCCTGGTTTCTTTGTTGGGAGCTCTTCTTGTGTTCCTGCTATTTGTGCAGGGAGGAAATTCTTTGTTGTTTAATCTGGGGCGTACTGATTTGGAACGTACCATGCTGGTTAATTCTACCGGTCGTAAATGGGAGTTTACGTTTACTACCCTGGTGACTTTTGGTGGGGCTTTCTTTGCTTCTTTCCCTTTATTTTATAGTACAAGTTTCGGAGGAGCTTACTGGTTGTGGATGATTATCTTGTTTACTTTTGTTTTGCAGGCAGTGTCGTATGAGTTTCAGTCTAAACTGGGAAATCTGTTGGGAAAGAAAACATATCAGTGTTTCTTGGTGATCAATGGAGTGGTAGGCCCTGTCTTGTTGGGGGCGGCTGTTGCTACATTCTTCAACGGCTCCAATTTCTTGATTGATAAGGGAAATCTTACGGATGGGACAATGCCTGTCATTAGTCAGTGGGCAAATGGCTGGCATGGCCTGGACGCTTTTGGTGATCCTTGGAATCTTGTGCTGGGACTGGCTGTCTTTTTCCTGGCACGTTTATTGGGTAATTTGTATTTTATCAATAATATCCGTAATGAAGAATTGATTCCACGGTGTCGTCGCCAGTTGATTTCGGATGCGGTTCCGTTTCTTATCTTGTTCCTGGCCTTTGTCATTCGTACGTTGCTGAAGGACGGATTTGCTGTTCTTCCGGATACCGGTGAAGTTGTTATGGAACCTTTCAAGTATTTTCATAATCTGTTGGCGATGCCTTATCTGCTGGTATTGTTTCTGTTAGGAGTTGTTGGCGTGTTGTTTGGCCTTGGAAAGAGTGTTTTCAGCAAGACATTTACAAAAGGTATCTGGTTTGCAGGTATTGGTACGGTACTTACTGTGCTGTCACTTTTGTTGTTGGTAGGATATAACAATACGGCATATTATCCTTCCGTAGCCGATTTGCAGAGTTCACTGACTTTATCGAATAGCAGTTCCAGTAAGTTTACTTTGAAGGTGATGGCTTATGTTTCAATATTGGTTCCTTTCGTTCTGGCTTATATCTTTTATGCCTGGCGGGCCATCGACCGGAAACCGATTACATCGGATGAGATTCAGAAAGATGAACATGGATATTGATAACTTTAGGAATCATCTTATTTGTTTGTAAGGTTCATGAAGCTGTTTTGTCTGTTCTACAAGGGCAGGCAGAACAGCTTTTTTGATGCATAAACGAGTAGTGCCATATCAGTGCTGTCGTGAATGTTTTCGGTGTGTTGATAACGTTTTTTGGAGAAATTGTAGCATTGAAAAAGTAATTTTGTGTCGTATCTTTGTGTTTGTAGCGTGCGATAAATATACCAACAAGTTGGGATTGTACGTGTTCGTTTGATTCACTTATTTTGTAGCCAAGAAATGAATAGCGTGTTGACTATGTTTAGTTCAAAGATGTATAAGCCTTCTGATAAGATGAGCGATCTTATTTGTGAAAACTATGTGATGCTTCAAGTATTAAGTCGTTTCGGACTCTCGTTGGGATTCGGCGACAAGACGATACAGGAAGTATGCGAAAGTCATCGTGTCGATTGTAAGACCTTTCTGATTGTTGTCAATTTTTTGCTTGAGGACAATGACCGGATGCAGGATCACTTAAAGGAACTTTCTATTTCGGCATTAATGAATTACTTGAAACAGGCACATCATTATTTCCTTGACTTTCAGCTTCCTGCTATTCGCCGGAAACTGATAGAGGCTCTCTGTAGTTCTCCTGAACAGGAAGTTGTTTTTCTGATAGTTCAGTTTTATGATGCTTATGTAGATGAAGTGCGTAAACACATGGAATATGAAAATCAGAAAGTTTTTACGTATGTGGAACAGTTGTTGCAGGGAAAGAAGCCGGAATCATACAATATTGGAGTATTTGCCCGCCATCACGACCAGATAAATACCAAGTTGACGGAGTTGAAAAATATCATTATTAAATATTATCCGGCCAATGGTGACAATCAGTTACTGAATGCGACTCTGTTCGATATTTTCAGTTGTGAAGAAGATTTGGCTTCGCACAATCGGGTAGAAGATTACTTGTTTGTGCCTGCTATCATGGAGTTGGAGAAGGAGGTAAAATGAAATCTCAGGAAATCATACATGTTGCTGTAGCCGATACATCAATCATTGTTCGCAGTGGTCTGGTTGCCGTGTTGAAACGTTTACCTGATTTGAATATACAAACGATTGAGGTTACATCCAAGGAAGGGTTGCAGCATTGCATGGAGGCGCATTGTCCGGACATCCTGATCGTGAGCCCTTTGTTTGAAGGATGGTTCGATCTGGATAGTTTCAAGCAGATTTACGGACAGCAGGAGCTTAAGGTCGTAGCCCTGGTTTCTGTTGTGATGGATGCCAATCAGTTGAGGGGGTATGACGAGCAAATCAATTTGTTCGATGATGTAGATAAGCTCACTCAGAAGGTAGCTTCCTTGATGAATGTTGCTGCCGATGATGAGAATGAACTGGACGCATTGAGTCAGCGGGAAAAAGAAATAATAGGTTGTATTGTACGCGGAATGACCAATAAGGAGATTGCGGAAAAATTATTTATTTCGGTGCATACAGTCATTACCCATCGGCGTAATATTACACGGAAACTACAGATTCATTCGGCTGCCGGTTTAACAATTTATGCCATCGTGAATAAGCTGGTTGAGTTGGGAGAGGTCAAGATGAATCTTTAAAAGAACCGGACGCTTCTTTATTTTGATTGTTTCTAAATACCTATTTTTAGGTATTGTCCGACTTAAGAAGAACCGGTATCTTTGCAGTGTTAGTCATATAGAAATTACGTAAACCACAAAAGTAAAAGAAGTTAGTTATTAGTTGGGCACGCCCTGCGAAGTGATTCGCGGGGCGTACGCGCATTTTCCTCCTGGATGTTGTAGGGTTTTTTCTGATAATCTCTTTTATCATTCAATAATTAGCTATAAATTTGTTGTTTGAAAACTAATAACTGAAATAAAATGAAAGTAGGATTATTCATTCCCTGCTACATCAATGCTGTTTATCCTCAGGTGGGGGTAGCCTCGTACAAGCTGTTGAAAAGTTTGGGCGTTGATGTAGACTATCCGCTTGATCAGACTTGCTGCGGACAGCCTATGGCAAATGCCGGATTTGAAAATGAAGCGGTAGAATTGGCCAAACGTTTTGACCGTTTGTTCGAACAATATGATTATATCGTGGGGCCTTCGGCCAGTTGTGTAGTCTTCGTACGCGATCATTATGGTAATCTTTTGGCTAAGGAGCAGCATCGTTGTGCCAGTGAAGGCAAAATTTATGATATTTGTGAGTTTATTCATGATGTGATAAAGCCCACGTCACTGAAAGCGTCTTTTCCTCATAAAGTCAGTATTCAGAACAGTTGTCACGGAGTACGGCTGATGCATTTGTCGTCTCCCAGTGAACTGAATATTCCTTATTACAATAAGTTGCGTGATTTGCTTTCTTTGGTGAAGGATATTGAGATCGTAGAACCTGAACGTCCGGATGAATGCTGTGGTTTCGGTGGAATGTTTGCCATTGAGGAACATGCTGTTTCCGGCCGGATGGGACGTGATAAGGTTCAGCGTCATCTGGATACAGGAGCCGAGTATATTGTAGGAGCCGACAGTTCTTGTCTGATGCATCAGAGTGGCATCATTTCCCGTGATCATCTTCCTATCAAAACCATCCATATTGTTGAAATTTTAGCTTCCGGTTTATGAGTACAAAACATTCCATAGTTGCCGAGAATTTCCAGAAGAACAAGGATCTGGCAACCTGGCACGACCAGACGTTGTGGATGGTACGTGCTAAACGTGATAAAATTAGTAAGGAAATACCCGAATGGGAGAAACTTCGTGACATGGCTTGTGCCATCAAAATGTATAGTAACAGCCATCTTGATTTGTTGTTGCAGGAGTTTGAAAAAAATGCGGTGGCAAATGGTGCTCATGTTTACTGGGCAAAAGATGCGGATGAGTACTGCTCCATTGTTTATAATATTCTGCAGGGACATCATGTCCAACATTTTATCAAGAGTAAATCCATGCTGGCCGAAGAGTGCGGATTGAATGAGTTTCTGGAGGAGAAAGGTATTGAGGTAGTAGAAAGCGATCTGGGTGAGCGCATTCTTCAGCTGATGCATAAACGTCCGAGCCATATCGTTTTGCCGGCTATCCATATCAAGAAAGAAGAAATCGGCGAGTTGTTTGTCAAAGAAATGGGAACAGAACCTGGAAATAATGACCAGACCTACCTGACTCATGCTGCCCGTAAGAATCTTCGCCATAAATTCATTCAGGCAGAAGCGGCTATGACCGGTGCCAACTTTGCGGTCGCTTCTACGGGCGAATGTGTGGTTTGTACCAATGAAGGAAACGCCGATATGGGGACTTCGCAGCCTAAATTACAGATCACGGCTTTTGGTATGGAAAAAATTGTTCCGGATCGTGATTCTTTGGGTGTATTTACCCGCTTGCTGGCCCGTTCCGGAACCGGACAACCTATTACCACTTATACTTCTCATTATCGGAAGCCGCGTAAAGGTGGAGAACTTCACATTATTATTGTCGACAATGGGCGCAGCCGTATTCTGGCCGATCAGGAACATGTTAAAACACTTAATTGTTTACGATGTGGAGCGTGTATGAATACGTGTCCGGTGTATCGTCGTAGCGGTGGATATTCTTATACTTATTTCATTCCAGGACCGATTGGCATTAACTTGGGAATGCTGAAGGCGCCGTTGCATTATTATGATAACGTATCGGCTTGTTCCTTGTGTTATTCCTGTCAGAATGTATGTCCAGCCAAAGTCGATCTGGCCGATCAGATTTATCGCTGGAGACAGAAACTGCATGACTTGGGAGTAGCAAATCCTTCCAAGAAATATCTGTCAGGGGGAATGAAAGTTCTGATGGAACATCCTCATTGGTTTAATATGGCTTTGAAGGGAGCTCCTATTGCAAATGTTCTGCCGCACTGGATGTTGTATAACGGATTAAACGACTGGGGAAAGGAACATGATATGCCAGAGTTCAAAAAAGAGAGCTTTAATGAGATGTGGAAGAAAAATAAAGTGAAGTAGTCATGAGTAGTAGAGAAGATATATTGCAAAGCATTCGTCGGAATACGAGGGTGCGGTATGAAAAGCCTGATTATGCTTTATTGGAAAAAGAGGCGATTGTTTATCCTGATAAATTGGTTCAGTTCCAGAAAATTATGGAAATGATGGGAGGTCGTGCCATTATTATTCAGGACGGAGAAGATGTGAACGATGTCATTCGCAGACAATATCCATCGGCAGAACGTATTGCTACGTGTATAGATGCGGTTGAGGCTGGTGGCAAGGAATATAAAATATCTTGTGCTACCTTTCATCCGGATGATGTTGAAAAGTCAGGTGATTTGGATGGAACCGATCTTGCCATTCTGCATGGCAGGGTAGGTGTCTGTGAGAATGGTGCTGTATGGATTCAGCAGGATGTAGAGCAGCGTGCCATTTATTTCATATCAGAAGCACTGGTGATTCTGCTGGATCGTAACAATCTGGTCAACAATATGCATGAAGCTTATAAGCGGATTGATACGGGTGAATACGGATATGGCGTCTTTATTTCCGGTCCTTCCAAAACGGCTGATATTGAACAGGCATTGGTGATGGGAGCCCATGGAGCCCGCGACGTGACTGTGCTTGTCCTATAATTTATAAATTAATGATAAAGAAAGAATCGGCACCAGATCAGCGTAGTCTGACTGATGCCGGTTCCCGTTATTGGTCGTTAGAAGATGCGGCCGCTGAGGCGAAGCTTTAATACTGGATAAACAGTAAGTTTATTGATAATATCTGTATATTCATTATCTGCTTCGTTTATCAGGTTGCCCAAGTCTCCATTGTCTGAATATACTTCGGGCGTACCATGAAACTGAACTCCCAGTTCGAATGCCAGATTAATCCGGTTTTTAGGAACGGCACGTCCAAAACCAAGTCCTACATAGGGCCTGAATCCAGCTACTTTCAATCCTCCGGATACATTACCGTTTTTATCAACCGGAATGCTATAATCGCCGATTTCAATGCCGTATTCACCACCTTCAGCAATCAGGTCTTGTAATTCATCGCTATGTCCTGTAAGTTGCACAAGTTTGTTTCCGCCAAAATAGGCACCTGCCGTTACGAAGAAACTGGATGACTTGAATGGATATACATTCAATAATAAGTTTCCGGATGTTCTTTTTAATGTACCTTCCGCATTAAGGGTTCCGTTGTATGGTACGCCATCCGATTCACCACTGACATCAACATTTCCATTCATCGAAAAGCCGGGCATGAAGTCAACGCCTGCTCTAAGGGCCAGATAGTTACCAATTGGAGTTGCTACGTCAAATCCAATACCGGTAGTACCTGCATTTACTCCTACAGCTACCGAATTAAAATATCCGTAATTGTGTTCCTGTGCATGTAACAGGTTGTTTCCTACCCCGGTTAATAATGCCAAACAGCATAAAATTAATTTTTTCATTGTTTTTGATTTAATAATAGATAGTACAAAATTAAGTTCTATTTAGTTTATATTCAATAAATACTTTTTATATTCGTTCTTAAGCTATTGCATCTGCGTGTTATCCTGTTACTTTTTGTAACTAAGCAGATAAATTATTTTCAATTTACATACACCGTCCGGAAATATTTCTGGAACAATACTTTGGCTTCTTCCAATTGTTCGGGAGTATTCAGTTTTACATCTTTCAACTTGTATTCCATATTCATGGCTTCGTATTTATGTACGCCCAGTGTGTGGTAGGGAAGAATCTCAACCCGTTCTATCATTTTATAGTCTTTGAAATGTTCCCCAAGTGCTTCGATGTCTTCCTTGAAGAAGCTATAGCCTTGTACCAGTACGTAACGCAACCAAAAAGGCTTTTGATGCTCTTCCAGCCAGGCAGCAGTCTTTAGGGTTTGTTCGTTGCTGCGCGAAGTAAGTGCTTTGTGACGTTCGTTGTTGAATTCCTTGACATCCAGCAGTACCAGATCTGTCAGTGAGAATAATTCTTCTACTTCCTTGTTCCAGATGCCTCCGTTTGAATCTACACAGATGTGTATTCCTGCTTTTTTCAGTTCTTCGAACAGTGGAATCAGGTTTTTGGCCTGAAAAATCGGTTCCCCACCGCTGAATGTTATTCCCCCTTTTTTCCCGAAGAAAGGCTTTTGATTGACTGCCATCCGGACTATTTCTTCCGGAGCTGTTTCTTTACTTTCTCCTTTGGCGTCGATGGTATCCGGGTTGGCACAGTACAGGCAGCGGAAATTGCAGCCTTGCAGGAAAACAACCAGGCGGATACCCGGACCGTCGTATGTGCCTAATGATTCGTATGAATGAACTCTGATCATTTGTATAGATAAAGTGAATGAAAATACAAATGTCATCCAGAAGATGATTTTTCTTCTGAATGACAAATGTGGCTATGATTAAAAAGTGAATTGATTACATGCGTTCGTGGAAGCTGCGTGAAATTACTTCCAGCTGATGTTCACGGCTCAGCTTGATGAAGTTTACAGCATAGCCCGAAACACGAATGGTCAATTGCGGATATTTTTCCGGATGTTCCATGGCATCCTCCAGCATTTCGCGGTTCAGTACATTTACATTCAGGTGGTGTGCTCCTTTTACAAAGTAACCGTCCATCATGGTAACCAGGTTTTCGATACGGTTCTCCTTGTCAACGCCCAGTGATTTCGGTACGATGGAGAATGTGTTGCTGATACCGTCCTGAGAATCGCGGTAACGCAGTTTGGCTACTGAACTCAGCGAAGCGATGGCGCCGTTCTTGTCACGTCCGTGCATCGGGTTCGCACCGGGAGCGAAAGGTACGCCTTTGGCACGTCCGTCAGGAGTAGCACCGGTCTTTTTTCCGTACATTACGTTAGAAGTAATGGTCAGAATAGACAAGGTCGGTTTGGCATTCTTGTAAACCGGCAGTTTCTTTAGTTCTTCGTCGAAGTAGTAAATCAGGTCTACTGCCAGATGGTCTACACGGTCATCGTCGTTGCCGAAGCACGGATATTCACCTTCGATGTCGAAGCCTTCGGTCAGACCGATTTCGTTACGTTTGGCCGTTACCTTTGCATATTTAATGGCTGAGAGAGAGTCTACGGCAATTGACATACCCGCTACTCCATACGCCAGATTGATTACCGGATCTGTATCGACGAAAGCCATCTGAGCCTTTTCGTAATAATATTTGTCGTGCATGTAGTGGATAATGTTCATGGCTTCGTTGTATACACGTGCCATTTCTTTCAGTACCTTCTTGTAGTTGGCCAGCACTTCTTCGAAATTCAGTACGTCGCTGCTCAGCATCGGTATGTCTTTTACCATGACAGTTCCTGTGTTTTCACAACGTCCGCCGTTGATGGCCAGCAGCAAGGCTTTGGCCAGGTTACAGCGTGCACCGAAAAACTGTATGTGACGTCCTATATCCTGATAAGAAACACAGCATGCGATACCGTAATCGTCAGAGTTACGCACTTCACGCATCAGATCGTCGTTTTCATACTGGATAGAAGAGGTATCGATGGAAACCTGTGCACAGAAATCCTTGAATCCTTCCGGCAGTTGCGGACTCCACAGTACGGTCAGGTTCGGCTCCGGAGAAGGTCCCAGATTGTACAGGGTCTGCAGGAAACGGAATGAAGTCTTGGTTACCTTGGTACGTCCGTCGTTGAAGCGGCCGCCGATAGATTCAGTCACCCAGGTCGGGTCACCGGCAAAGATGTCTGTATAAGCCTGCATGCGCAGATGGCGTACCATACGCAGTTTGATAACAAACTGGTCAATCAGTTCCTGTGCGTGCATTTCATCGAGACCGTTGTGGGTCATGTCGTATTCGATGTAGATGTCGAGGAATGAAGATACATTGCCTAAAGACATTGCGGCACCGTCTTGTTCTTTTACGGCTGCCAGGTAAGCCATGTATACCCATTGTACAGCTTCCCGGGCGTTGGTTGCAGGATGGCTCAGATCCAGTCCGTACTGTTCGCCCATAATTTTTATTTCTTTCAGGGCTTTAATCTGTTCGGCTACTTCTTCACGCAGACGGATACGGGCATCCGTCATCGGACCTGTCAGGTGACGCAAGTCATTCTGTTTTGCTTCGATCAGGCGGTCCAGACCGTACAGGGCCAGTCGGCGATAGTCTCCGATGATACGTCCACGGGCATAATTATCCGGCAGACCGGTCAGGAAGCCCAAAGAACGGAATGAACGAATCTCTTCGGTGTATGCATCGAAAACGCCATCGTTATGTGTTTTCCGGTAATGTGTAAAGATATCTTTTACTCTCGGATCGACTTCTACGCCATTTTCACGACAAGCTTTTTCTACTACTTTGATACCACCAAAAGGTTTGATGGCGCGTCGGAGCAATTCATCGGTTTGCAGACCTACAATAACTTCGTTTTCCTTATCTATATATCCAGGGGCAAAAGAAGTAATGGTAGACACAGTCGAGGGGTCAAGCGATCGGACTCCGTTATTGGCGCGTTCTTCTGCCAGTGCTTCCAGACACTTGTTCCATACTGCTTTTGTACGTTCGGTCGGACCGGTCAGAAACGATGCGTCGCCTTCGTAGGGAGTGATGTTTTGTTTTACGAAATCGGTCACATTGATTTCATGATTCCAGCGTCCTTCTTTGAAATTCATTGTCATAGGTCAAATTTTAAATGGTTGTTTGTAGCTTTTCAACTGTTTGCAAAGTTACACAATGCTATTTAATTACACAATACCTAGAATTAATTAGATTGTTAAATTGAAATAATTACAATATTCGTGAGGCATTTGTTCGTTTCGTAAATGTTTCAAAAGCTTTATATTCAGTGTACTATCCAATGGTAAATTTAAGAAGTTTAAAAAAAGTGCTTCAAATGTTTGCACATCTCAAAAAGACCCTCTATATTTGCACCGCGTTTGAGAGAAAACGTGTTTTAAGACTTGAAGCCATGGAAGTTTGGGTGAGTGGCTGAAACCAGCAGTTTGCTAAACTGCCGTACGGGTTACCGTACCGGGGGTTCGAATCCCCCAGCTTCCGCTTCGGTTTATACAATATGGCGCTTTCGTCTAGTGGCCTAGGACGCGGCCCTCTCACGGCTGAAACACGGGTTCGATTCCCGTATGCGCTACTTTTGGAAGTTTGGGTGAGTGGCTGAAACCAGCAGTTTGCTAAACTGCCGTACGGGTTACCGTACCGGGGGTTCGAATCCCCCAGCTTCCGCAGAAGTGGAAAATTGAAACTTTAAAAGGTTCCGCAATGATAAATTGCGGAACCTTTTTATTTTACTCAATTCTGTTTAAATTTGGAACCCTTTACTAATCTTTTAAGCGTATGAAAGAACTTGTTTCAAATGCCCAGATTCCTTTCGAACTAACCAACGAACAGCGCAGATATTTAGGATTACTTCCTGTAAAGGATACATGGAACTTAGTCTGTATTGCTGGAAAATATTTGTATTTTGACGGAGAAATTATCCGTAAGGAAATACAGAGTGATGAAATGGGAAACTATTATGAGACGGAATTGTGTGAACATACTGCCCAAAATCGTACGCTTTTATTACCCAAGACAAAGCGAGGAAAACTGAAACCATTGACAGCCTCTGCCTTGTCTTTTCGCCCACAGGGATGTTATTTCCGTTTTGATCTAGGTTGTGTAATGATAGGAAACAATATCACACATACAGAGTATTATGTGGAACGCAGGACTAATTTTTGCTCATTGCACGAGTGGCTTGATAAATGGATGATAGAATCTACGGAAGAAGACTTGGAAGATATAGAGTGCTTCAGACAAGCTGAACGTCAGCATGTGAAATACCGGGAAGGAGATTTTTTCACCTTTAAAGTGGGACGAAGAAAATGGGGATTCGGACGTATTGTGATGAATGTGGAGGCATATCGAAAAACAGAAAGATATGCTCGACAGAATAATTATGGGCTGAAAGAATTATTGGGAAAACCATTGTACATCATGGTTTACCGGAAGTTGGCCGATATTCCTTATGCAGATTTAAAGGAGTTGGAAGTGTGTGCTGTTTCTCATGTGCAGCCCATTATGGACGATCGTTTTTACTATGGGGAATATAAAATTATAGGGAACAAACCGGTTTCTCCTGAAGAATGGGAGCCTGTAATAACTTATGGGAGAAGTCTGATGGATAGAAGGACTGTATTCTTACAGTATGGATTGATTTACAAGGAAACAAGCGGCCGGCAATTTAATAAGTTTCTGGTAGGAGAAGATGGCCGGGATAATCCCTATTATAATGCAGGTATAGGTTGGGTAATTTACAATATTTCTGGTTTGGGAGAAGAAGAGAAAGAGAGTGCGGAATGCTATGTTTATAGTCCGTTAAGTGATCCGAAGAATAGAAAGATTAAAAGGGAGATTTTTTCATTCTTCGGATTGGATGCTGATAAGACTTATGCTGAAAACTTGAAGAGAGAACAGGAAAAGGAATGATTTGTGCTCATAAAGTCCGTCCATGGAGAAATAGAAGAAAATGAATTCAATGTCTTCCTTTGTCACATTATATGGGCGAAAGAAAAAATCCACACTTACATTAAGTGCTTTGGATAAGGCTATAAGTATGGTGCTGTCTGGCACTTTTAAGTCGCTGTGAAAATGTTATAAGTTATAATTTTTGTATTTGACTAATTCAATTTTTATTGATAATTCTTATATTTGAAAACTTATATTAGAAAATTGGCCTATGAGACTAATAAATTTACATTTTTTGTTATTTTTTAGTATAATCTGTATTAGTTGTGAAAACCATAAATCTGTTTGTATTAATGGCGCTTGTGATAACTATGCTGATGGTACTTCAATAGAATTATATTACCTTCAGAATGATTCGGTCATCACTGTCGCAAATGATACTTTGATTCACGGTGGCTTCAATTTCACTATTGATGAAGCCAACTCGGATATGGCTTATTATATATCCGTCAATGATACACAAAATCCGTTAAGAGGTATGTTCTTTGTTGAGAAAGGAACAGTGAATATAGTATTTGACTCCACCTATCACGTATCAGGTACACCCATGAACGACCTGTATAATACCTATCTCAGTGAAACGCGAAGAATAGAAAGATTAGGAGAGAGGGAATATCGCAGGAGCATAAAAGGGAAAGACAATCCGGATACATCGGTGTATGATTCTTTGGCACAGGTCTACACCGAGTATAAGGTTAAGTTTCAGCTTGATAATATGCACAATATCGTGGGTAGGACTGTATTTGTCAATGAAATCGGTTCTGTGTATGACCCTCATTTCCTTGAAACTTATCCTACACTGCCGGAGGAAGTGAAAGCCGACAAAAAAGTACAATGGTACTATGAGCTTCGCCTGGATATGGACCGAAAACAGAAGGAACTGGATGCCAAGATTGGTACGAAGATAAAGGATATGGAATTTCCGGATGCCCATGGAGTAAGAAGAAAGCTTTCCTCGTTTATCCCTCAAAACGGATACTTGTATATTGACTTATGGTCTTCAGCCTGTGCTCCCTGCATTGCAGAGTTTCCCGAACTGGAAAAGACGTACAGCCAGTATAAGGAAAAAGGACTGGATATCCTTCTGATTTCGATAGACAAGAATAGGGATGATTTTCAGGCGGCCATGAAGAAATATCAGATAAAGTTTACTTCTTTGATTGATACAACTGAAGGAGAAAAGGTAAAAGAGAATTTTCCTTTCTCAGGTATACCGCATGGTATTCTGATTAATAGTAACGGGGAGATTGTGGCAAACCAGCTTCACAATGGATTATTGAAAAAGGAATTAGAGGAATTAATAAATGAATAATTAATAATGGTTATTAACGATGAATAGAATTTTTCTTTATATATTACTTTTGATAGTCTCAAGTAACATTTCTGTAGCTCAAGATTGTCTTGACACTGAATCTTATTATCAATATATCAAAAATAACGGACAACCACATTTAGAATATGTACTTGATAAAATACGTTCATATTCAGTTGTTGCATTAGGAGAAGATCATTGGATAGATGCACACCCTCAATTCTTGTGCGATTTAATAACTGCTTCGGCCCAGGATTCAACAGCGAATATTGATGCGGTCGCAGTTGAGTTTGGCTCAGAAAGGTATCAACATCTTGCTGATAGCTTGATAAAATCTCCTGTTTACAGAGAAGACTTGGTCTTTAAGATATTGCAATATACACCTGATGATTTGGGAAATCCTTACAAAGAATATGCAGACGTTTTCAAGAGTGTATGGGAAAATAACCAAAAAAAGCCTAAGAATCTTCGCACTCGTATTCTATTGTTAGACCCAGCATATATACAAGATTATTTTGATGGTAAAGATTATGTCTATACGGGATCACGGGATGATAATATGTTTGATATCATAAGAAACTATATCATTAAACGCTCGCACATAGTATTTTATGCAGGTGCAGCACATACCTTGGCTCGTGTAAATGGTACACGTCAAGGGAATTACTACTATAATTGGCCTTCAGCCGGCTTTTTACTTAAAAACTGTTATCCGCAAGATGTATTTATCATTAATTTATGGGGTGGTCAAATGGGAGGCAGAGGATATATAGAGAATAGTCAAACACGGTGGAATCTTATAGCTGACGGTGTAATAGATAAAGCTTTCCAGAAATATGGTAATAAACCTGTTGGTTTTGATTTAAAAGATGATTTTCCTCTATTAAGAACAGAAACATATTTCGCTAATCCTACAATAAAACTGTCAAGTTATGGCGAAAAAGGTTCACCTTACACAAAAGAACAAAAGCTTAGTGATATGTGTGATGGTATTGTATTTGTCAAGCCCGTATCAGAATTTAATGGAATTCAACTTATAAATATTTATGATAAAGAATTTATTGAAAAGGCAAATAAACGTACTAAAGGTTCTTGTGAAACAGTAGAGGATATTTTGAAGACTATCAAGGAATGGCATCCTATTCTCAAGTACAACTTATAATAAAAGGATTCTTGATTTTGTATTGCAAATTAAGTTAATCAATAATATTTATTATGAATGTTTTAAGAATAAAAACTGTCATATTTTTATTCTTGTACGGTTCTGTATCAGTTTGGAGTCAGACAACAGGAAAAGTCATAGATACTAACAATAAGCCAGTTGAAGGTGCTACCATTGTCATGCAGCTACCGGATTCAACCTATCTGGGGGCAGCCATATCTGCGGCCGACGGTACGTTCATACTTGAGCCCGAGCCGGAGAGTTACCAGCTCATCGTACAGCATCTGCTTTATCAGACCAGGCAGGTTAAGGGACAGGCCCGTGATATTGGTATCATTATCTTGGAGCCGAAAGACTATAATCTGGAAGAAGTGGTAATCGAGGGGGAACGCCCGTTTGTCACCGTGGAAAAGGGAAAGCTGAATTATGATATTTCAGCAATCTCAGAAAAACATATCGTAAACAATGCCTACGAGGCTATCTGTAAGCTGCCGGGGGTACAGGACAGGAACGGCAAGCTCTCGCTGGTGGGTGCCAAGGATGTGACGGTGGTTCTGAACGGGAAGGCAAGTACACTGACACAGGAGCAGCTGATCGAGATGTTGAAGAATACTTCCGCTTCGCAGGTACAGACAGCCGAAGTGATGTATAATACACCACCCGAATATCATGTGCGCGGGGCTGCCATTAATATCGTAATGGCCAAGGCAGACGACAATACCCTTCAGAGTGAACTTTCGGCTAGCTACAGCAACCAGTATTTCAGCAGTTACAGCGGCAATGTAAACTTCCTGCTGACGAAAGACAAGTCGTCGCTGAATGTTTCTTATAACCCGGGCTATTCGCATATCATGACCGTGATGGACCTGGCTTCCATGCACAGCTATGACGGGAAGGTATATGACATCACACAGACACAGAAAATCAATACAAAGGGTTGGAAGCATAACATCTATGCTGAATATGGCTATCAGATAAACGAAGACAACGAGTTGAGCGTGGGCTACAACGGTGCCTTGTCGAACAACGGCAAAGGTACGATTGATGTAAGCGGAAACTTTCAGGACAGCCATAACGACAAGTTGCAGGACAGCCGGCTACACAATGTCTTTGCCCGTTATTCTTCCGGCTTCGGACTTGATTTTGGTGTGGATTATACGGACTATTCGATGAATGACAAGAATCGTCTGGAAAGTGAACTGACAGACAACAGTCGTCAGTTGCTTGATTATACTTCGGAACAGAAGATACGCAAGTTCTCGGTGTATGCCGACCAGAGCCACAGTCTTGCCAATGACTGGACATTGAAGTACGGTGTCCGTTATGACTATACCGATAACAAGAACAGCCAGTTGTTTAATCAGGCGGAAGGAAAGGGGGACGTGGATAATTCCTCTTCGCGCCTTTATGAGCAGATTACTAATTTTTATGCCGGCTTCGACAAGGAATTTGAAAGCGGTTTGTCTCTTTCGCTTTCGGCAACCGGTGAGTATTATTCCATCGGAAATTATCACAAATGGGCAGTCTATCCGCAGGCCAGTCTGAGCTATTCGCCGTCGGAGAAGCATACGTTCATGCTGGGCGTTTCATCGGAAAAGGACTATCCCACTTATTGGGATATGCAGACCAGTACTACCTACATGAATGCCTACGAAGAGGTCCAGACCATCGAGGGATTACGACCGGCCAATGTCTACAGTGTGAACGCCAATTATCTTTTTCTTCAGAAGTACATGCTGTCGCTGTTTTATGAGCGTACCAACGATTATTTCACGATGGACATGTATCAGGCGAAAGACCGTCTGGCACTTGTATACCGCACGCAGAACTGGAACTATTACCAGTCCTTCGGTATGAGTGCCAATATTCCGTTCAGTATCGGCAATTGGCTTTCCTCGCAGGTTAATGCTACCGTCCTGAATGATCGTAATCGTTGCGATAACTTCTGGGATATTCCTTTCGACCGGAACAAATGGGCTTGTATGCTGGCCATGCAGAATCATTTTTCGGTGGGTTCCAACCTCGGATTTGACCTGGATGCGATGTACCGTTCAAGCATGATTTCCGGTATCAGCGATACGAAACCGGTTTTTACGGTTAATGTAGGAGCACAATGGAATTTCCTGAACGACAAGGCCAGTCTGAACCTGAGCTGTTCCGACCTGTTCGATACCATGCGTATGAAGGTGAGAAACCGCTATGCTGGACAGCACATCGACTTGAACATGGGACAATACAGCCGTACCGTTTCAGTGAAATTCGTTTACCGTTTTGGAGGCAGTATCAGCAAGGAAAAGAAGGAAGCAGATGCTTCACGGTTTGGAAAGTAATATGTTTAGAACAATAATTTTTTTAATGGGATTGACAAATATCCTTAGATTGTAAAGAAAGAATATGACAGCAATTTTGCAATTTAAATTATGTTTTAAGTTTATTCGGTTTTTACTATCAATATGCTTATCCTTTTTCTTTGTGGCTAATACATATGCTGATATGTTCTTAAGTGTAAATTCTGGGATATACTTTAAAGATAGTGTAGATGTTACCAGAAAGATAACTTTTCCCAAGAAGAATTTTTTTAGAGCTGCTGGCGAAGTCTTTGGGATGAATATGGGGCTATGGGCTTTTGACAGGTATGTTTTAAAAGGTCATTATGCTTATATTTCATTTGAGACTATTAAAGAAAACTTCAAGCATGGATTTGAATGGGATAATGATCATTTGAATACAAATATGTTTGCCCATCCTTATAATGGTTCTCTTTTTTTCAATGCAGGAAGATCGAATGGCTTTAATTTTTGGCAATCAGAACTTTTTGCAATCGGCGGAAGTGCTATGTGGGAACTATTTATGGAGCGTGAATATCCATCCACTAATGATATAATAGCTACTCCAATTGGGGGTGCAGCATTAGGCGAGGTTTTTTATCGAATTTCTGATATGACTTTGGATGAACGAACGACCGGAGGCAAACGTTTTGGCCGTGAAGTCGCTTCTTTTATTATTTCTCCTATGAGGGGAATTACACGTATTATTACTGGGAAGGCTTGGGAAAAGAGTCATGTATCTGGAAAAGAATTCTCAAACGTTCCATTTAATTTAAATCTGTCGTTGGGAACACGTATCTTATTTTATCATGATGATACTAGTATTACAAAAGCTGGTGTAAGTGCTCGTATTAACATGGAATATGGAGACCCTTTTGATGGTGATTCAAAAATGCCGTATGAATATTTTTCATGTTTGGCTGAGTTTAATATAATGAAATCTCAACCGCTATTAAGCCGAGTTGAAATTATAGGAAGATTATTGTCTAAAGAACTTATATCTACAGGCAAGTGTGATTTATCTGCTGGTTTATATCAGCATTTTGATTTTTTTGATTCTGATACAATAAGCCAACATGTATCTACTGTTTTAGAACCTTGTGTAGTTCCATATAAATTAGGTACACCAGCATCTGTTGGTGTTGGGTCTATGTTCTCCTACCACAATGATGGTGCTAAATTGAATATCTCTGCTCATTTAAACGGTATATTGCTTGGCGGAATTTTAAGTGATTACTATCGTTATTATCATCGTAATTATAATTGGGCATCAGGTTTTTCAATGAAACTGGGTGTTGATGGATACTTTTTGCATGATAAGTTGTCTTTCACATTAAAAAATCAGTTTTATAGACTCTATACAAGAGATACGTGGGGGCTTAATGAACATTGGTCTGAAATACCTGGAGGTAAACCTGTTAATGTCCAAGGAGATGATTCTGTAGGCTCTTTTTATCATTTTGAAGGCCAAGTGAATTATAAAGTTTTTAAGCAATTAGCACTTTCTGCAAGATTTGATATGTATAGCAGGAGTACTCGTTATAGAAGCGGCCTGCAATATGAAAATTGGTATGCTTCAGACTGGTTTGTTAATAGTAAACAGATAAGTACTCAACTTATGTTGACTTATTCGTTTTAACTGTATTATAGTAAAAGTAAAATGTAAGCATACTATTTTCCGCCTTGACGCACATTATTCACAACCCTACCTTTGCGCCGTAA